>Ga0307933_1000035_pt1 | contig 127412 bp, 110 predicted proteins | sample OrgLakmetageno88_FD_201811 | JGI IMG/M metagenome (GOLD analysis project Ga0307933, IMG submission 201811) | Saline water microbial communities from Organic Lake, Antarctica - #88 | ecosystem: Environmental > Aquatic > Non-marine Saline and Alkaline > Saline | place: Antarctica: Organic Lake...
ACCTCTTCTTTGGTAAAAAAAGCACTTATCATAGATCCAAATCTACACACCTTTAGTGGAATGTTGTTTTTTGCAGCTTCCTCTATCAAGTAATTTTCAATCAAAGAAGCATTGGTATTGAAATTTTTGTAGGGATCTTGTTTTTTGAGTTCTTTAAGTGTGGCAATGCCACAAGCCATGGCTACTGGGTTTCCAGACAAAGTACCTGCCTGGTACATTGCCCCCAACGGTGCTACCATGTTCATAATTTCTTCTCTAGCACCATAAGCACCTACCGGAAATCCTCCGCCTATTACTTTTCCAAGACAAGTGATGTCTGCTTTTAAATTGATGAGGTCTTGCGCCCCTCCAAATTTTGAACGAAAACCTGTCATTACTTCATCGGCAATGATTAATATATTGTTTTGTTGTGCCATAGCCACCAACGCATCAATGAATTTTTTTTGAGGAATCACCACCCCCATGTTTCCAGCAATGGGTTCAATAATAATGGCGGCAATGTCGTTGTGTGCTTTTATGAGTTCTGAAACACTTTGGATGTTGTTGAACTCAGCAATCAACGTATTTTTTACAGCATCGGCAGTAACCCCTTTGCTAGCAGGTAAGCTCAGCGTAGCAACACCCGACCCTGCAGCTACCAACAAATCATCTGAATGCCCATGATAGCAGCCTGAGAATTTTATGATTTTGTCTTTACCTGTAAAAGCCCTTGCGAGCCTGATTGCCGACATAACGGCCTCTGTGCCAGAATTTACAAATCGTATTTTGTCTATGCTTGGGAATGCATCGCAAACAATTTTGGCGAGTTCAATTTCGCCTTCTGTGGTTGCACCAAAGGTGGTTCCTTTTTTAAGTTGATTTGCAACGGTTTTTGCCACTTTTTTATTGCAATGCCCCAGTATCATCGGCCCATAGGAGAGGACCAAATCAATGTATTTGTTCCCGTCAACATCAACTATGTTACAACCTTTAGCCTTGTCTATAAAAATGGGGGTTCCGCCAACGGCTTTAAAAGCTCTTACGGGTGAGTTTACACCACCTACCAAATTTAACTTGGCTTTGGTGTATAAGTCTTTGGATTTCTGTAATTTCAAAAAAGTATTTTTTAAGTGAAAAAAATGTTAGTTACTGAACCACAATTATAAAAGTCTTTTTCAAATAACACTTTAAAGGGCTGAATTTTCAATTAAGTTATCTTATTTTGACAACTTATGACTTCATCCAAGCTTTTTCAAAAGTATTTTTTATGATTTGATCTTGTGTAATACCTAGCAAGGTGCAAAAAATAGCCATTCTTACAGGAATTCCATTGTCGGTTTGCTTAAATATGGCAAGATTTTCGTAGTCGTTTAGGTCGTGGCTCAATTCATCAAAAGCAGGTCTGCTATCTCTTGGCAATGGATGAAGTATTACAGGTTTGTTTTTTAATTTACTGATCAATTGAGCATCTATCCTGTTTATTTTTAGTGATTTCGAGAATTTTTCGAAATCTGGAAAACGCTCTTGCTGAATGCGAGTTGAGTAAACGACTTCCACTTCTTCCATTGTGCTTTGTAAATCCTCTGTAATAGTTACACGATGACCATTGTTTTTGTTTTCAATATAATCAATGATGTCACTTGGCATTTGAACTTCGGGGGGAGCTACAAATCTAAAGTCAATATTTTTGTACATAGATAAAAGTTTAGCCAAAGAATGCACCGTTCTTCCATATTTTAAATCCCCAATCATGGCAATTTTGATGTTGTTTGGCTGTTTTTTGAGTTCTTTTTGAATGGTAAAAACATCTAAAAGTGCCTGCGATGGATGTTCGCCATGCCCATCACCGCCGTTTATTACGGGTACTCGAGAGGAATCGGCAATGATTCTAGCAGTGCCAATCTCTGGATGACGAATAACGATTGCATCGCAATAGCCACTAATCACCATAGAAGTATCTTGTAAGGATTCCCCCTTTACAATCGATGAGAACTTTACACTCGAGGTGTCCTTTACATGACCACCTAGTTTGTTAAATGCCGATCCAAAGCTGATTCGGGTGCGGGTGCTGGGTTCAAAAAAGAGGTTGGCAAGTACCGCCCCTTCAAGCACCCGAGTACCTTTAGAGGTAAATGCATAGGGTGTTAAAAACTCCGCATAATTAAACAGTGCGTTCAGGCTTTCTAGGTTTAATTGCTCTATGCTTACCAAGTGCTTGTCCATAAGGCTTTATTTTAGGTTTAGATTATGTTGTAAAAGTAGGATTACTTTCTTCTTTTTAAAATTCAAAAGTAATAAATACTGAAAAAAGTATTTTGATTGGAATTGCTGTGTGTTTTATTCGCTATAAAACAGGTTGGTGGTTGTAGGGTTCGAAAGCCTTAACGTCAATATTATAAATGAATTAGAGTATTTTTTTCTAATGCTTCATAAATTTAGGTATGATTTTTTATGTATATTTGTACAATCACATTTCTCAATCTCAACGAGAAAGTGTAAAACTAAAAAAAACAGGAAAACTATGAATGATTCAAATACTTATTCAAATTATGAGGTTCTCTTCAAGGGATATCCTAAGATTCTTAGAGAAATTCAAAGATTACAAAAGCTACGAAGAGGTAACCTCAGGATTTGTTGTACGAATCTTTCAGGTCTTAGAGCAGACCAATGGACTACACTTATTGATTTCATACAAGACAATAAGATTGATAACCTTTCTTTAAGCAACTGCGGTCTTAGGGTGTTGCCCCGTAAAATAGGCAAGCTTACTGCGATTAAAAATCTTGATTTATCTGAGAATTACTTAACAGTGCTCCCTGCTGAAATAGGCAATCTTATTGCGCTAGAAAATCTTTGGTTAAATAAAAACTCTCTAACAGCCCTCCCTCCTGAAATAGGCAATCTTGCTTCGCTTCAAGTGCTTTCTTTAACAGGTAATTCTTTGACAGGGCTCCCTGCTGAAATAGGTCATCTTACGGCACTTGAAGTTCTTTGGTTAGAGAACAATTCTTTAACAACCCTTCCTCCTGAAATAGGCAAGCTTACGAATTTTAGGTCTCTTTTTTTAAGGAATAACCCTTGTCAAAAAAACCTATTTAACTTGCCTCTAAAAAGCGATAATAATATAGTAGAGGAAGCTTCCTTTAAAATATTTAAGTGCGCATCTTCTATATTCTTGGAGAAACCACTTGAAAAATTACTACCCCCCAACGAAGCATTAAACCTAGTAAATGCCACAGCTGTTACTTCTGGTGATGTGGTAGCTAGCACAAAAAGTATTTTCTATACCAATAGAAACAACAAGTTATTTGATAAATTTTATCAGTATGTAATAGGTAAACAATTTAATTTAGAGTCTTTTGAAAACCGTAAAGATGAAGTATGGAATGACTTTTTAAAAGCTAATAATTTTGATCTTTCTAGCCAACTAATTATTAACTTTGCGCAAAGAATGACGGAAGCTCAGAATCAGCTTGCAAAAGAAAGTGTTACTAGTCCCGAACTAAATGCATTCGCAGCACCTTTTGAATTTAATGTACAGAAAGCCTCTGCTTCAGAAAATCCTGATCAAGAAATAAAATCAGGTGACCTAAAGCACAATCGACGTAGATCTATATAACAATCCAATTTGGTGAGATAGACTTTGAATTAAACCTATTTTTTTTGAAATGAAAAAATCAACTTAACATTCAAACAGAATGTAGTTATCTTTGGCTTGTATTTGATTCAAACTAAGTATGACTATCGACATTTCTCAACAAGACCCAAAAAAAAATATTTTAATAAAGGGTGCTAAGCTGCACAACCTCAAAAATATAGATGTAGTTATTCCCAGAAACAAACTCGTGGTAATTACAGGGCTTTCGGGCTCTGGAAAATCCAGTTTGGCAATGGATACCCTTTTTGCAGAAGGTCAGCGTAGGTATGTAGAAAGTCTGTCGTCTTATGCAAGGCAGTTTTTGGGAAGATTAAACAAACCCAAGGTAGATTACATTAAAGGGATTTCACCAGCAATAGCCATTGAGCAAAAGGTAAATACTACCAACACTAGATCTACGGTTGGAACTTCTACAGAAATCTACGACTATTTGAAGCTTTTGTATGCCAGGGCAGGAAAAACATATTCACCTAAATCTGGCAAAGAGGTAAAAAAACAAACGGTTACAGATGTAATCGAAAAAATAAAAAGTTACCCTGAAAAAACAAAACTCCTCTTACTTTCACCCTGCGAAGTTTCTAAAGACAGAACGCTACTCCAAACTTTTAAAATACTTACACAGCAAGGGTATGCACGTGTTAAAATCAATGGCAAGGTTGAAAAAATAGAAGACATTAAAGAGGAGGTGTCTAAGGAATTTTTGTTGGTCATTGACAGAATCATTGTGAGGCATGAAGAAGATTTTTACAATCGACTGGGAGACGCCATACAAACTGCCTTTTTTGATGGAAAAGGAGCCTGTATTTTGGAAGAAGTTGCCAATGACAATCAAACGCTCTTCAACAATTGTTTTGAGCTTGATGGGCAAACTTTTTTAGAGCCTTCTACCCACTTGTTTAGTTTTAACAACCCTTATGGAGCTTGCCCTACTTGCGAGGGACACGGTAGTATTATTGGAATTGATAAGAACTTGGTAATTCCAGATCAATCACTTTCTATACTCGAAGGCTGTATAGCTCCTTGGCAAACCAGCAGCTTTAAGAGTTACCAAACAGCACTTATAAACCATGCAGATGCGTATGATATTTCTATTCATAAAGCATGGCATGAGTTGAGTGAAGAAAGTAAAGAACTGATTTGGAAAGGCACAAAATCCTTTAAGGGGCTCGACTATTTTTTTAAGCAACTGCAAAGCAAAATACACAAAATCCACTACCGCGTATTGCTATCTAGGTACCGAGGAAAAACAAAATGTACGGATTGTGAAGGGAAGCGCTTGCGAAAAGAAGCTAGCTATGTAAAAATAGATGGTAAAAACATTCTTGAGTTGGTGAATCTTCAGCTAAACGAGCTGGCTGAATTTTTTAAAAATATCAAACTGACAGCATTCCAACAAAAAATTGCACATAGAATACTGATAGAAATCAACAACAGACTAAAATTCCTGAATGATGTTGGGCTTAGTTACCTCACCCTAAACAGGGCTTCAAATACCCTTTCTGGGGGAGAGAGCCAGCGAATCAATTTGGCTACTTCTTTGGGGAGTAGCTTGGTAGGCTCTATGTATATTTTAGACGAACCCAGTATTGGGCTTCATTCAAAAGATACTGCATTGCTCATAAAAGTATTGAAAAACCTACGCGACTTAGGAAATACCGTGATTGTGGTAGAGCACGACGAAGACATTATGAAAGCTTCAGACCTAATTATAGACATAGGACCCGAAGCAGGTACTTTTGGTGGGCAGCTAGTTGCACAGGGTACTTATAAGGAATTACTGAAGCAAAACTCACTTACCTCTGAATACCTTTCAGGAAAAAGGACCATTGCACTTCCAAAAGAAAGGAGAAGTTCAGAAAAAGCCATTCATCTAAAAGGTGCTTTTGGGAACAACTTAAAAAACCTTGATGTATCATTTCCACTCAACAGCATGGTGGTGGTTACAGGAGTATCTGGTAGCGGAAAAAGCACTTTGGTAAACAGCCTACTTTACCCAGGTATAATGAATTACCTAAAAAGAAATATAAGCTACAAAGGTCATTATTCGCAGCTTGATGGCGACTTAGAAGACATACAGTCCATTGAATATATAGACCAAAATCCTATTGGAAAAACCAGCAGATCCAACCCTGTAACTTATGTAAAAGCATACGATGATATTCGTTTTTTGTTTGCATCACTCCCTTTGTCCAAAAACAGGCAATACCTGCCCAAGCATTTTTCTTTTAACGTAGATGGCGGAAGGTGCGATGTATGTAAAGGGGAAGGAGAAGTAACCATAGGAATGCAGTTTATGGCAGATGTAACCTTGCCTTGCGATGCGTGCAATGGAAAAAGATTTAAGAAAGAAATTCTAGAAGTTACTTTTCAAGGAAAATCAATCAGCGATGTATTGCATTTTACGGTAGACGAAGCCATTGCATTTTTTAAGGAGCACGAAAAAAATACGATTGTAGGGAGGATTCAGCCGCTACAAGATGTGGGGTTGGGGTACGTTTCTTTGGGTCAATCTTCTGCAACGCTTTCGGGCGGAGAGGCGCAGCGCATAAAACTTGCTACGTTCTTAGGGAAAGGATTCAACAAAACAAAAACCTTGTTTATATTCGATGAACCCACTACAGGGCTTCATTTTCATGATATTAATAAATTGCTCAAATCTTTCAATGCTTTGATTGAAAAAGGGCACTCCATCATTGTAGTAGAGCACAACATGGATTTGATAAAATGTGCCGATTATGTAATAGACCTTGGTCCTGAAGGTGGTAAAAATGGAGGACACTTGATTTTTCAAGGAACTCCAGAAGAACTCATCAAGATAAAAGAATCGGAAACAGGCAAATACTTGAAAGAGAAATTGCCTTCAACAGCCAAGAAGTAAAAAGCTAAGATGACAGAAATTACAACTTACCTAGCTTTAGGCACCAACCTTGGCTACAAGAAAAAGAATCTTGAAGAAGCCATTCTGCTGCTTAACAAAGAGGTGGGTTCAACTACCAAAATATCACCCGTATATACGGCTGTTTCCATGGGTTTTGAAGGTTTTGATTTTTACAATTGTTGTATTGAGTTCCAAACCTGTTTAAAGCCACTCGAGTTACTAGATAAATGCAAAGCGATTGAGCAAAAAATGGGCAGGGTAAAAACCATTTCAGAAGGCTATGAAAACAGGGTTATTGATATCGATATCATTTTTTATTCCAATGAGGTTTTTCATTCAAAATTGCTCAACATTCCTCATAAAGAGGCTTTGAATAGAAGTTTTGTGTTGTGTCCTTTAGCGGATATTGCGCCTACATTCATAGATCCTGTAAGTGGTATTTCTATCAAAGAAGCTGCTAGCAAGCTAGGAAATGAGCTTATTATTGCAAAATCTGAAATAAAACTTTTTGGTTAAGTTACAGAGGTTTGGATTTTAATTTACGGGAAATTCATCTCGTACTTACGATATATGACAGCAGTTATTCATTTGTTTTTCGGTATTATTACCACCTAAGCCTGGTAGTTGATAGGTTATTTCATGATTGCTACAATCGTATTTTAACAATTCTTCAAAATTATTATCAAAACCTGTTTTTAAAAATTCACTACAATCGATACTGTCATGTGTTTTATAAAGAGAAATAAAAGGGTCTTCACTTTTACGATTAAATTTTTTGAAAAGCTCTCTAACACAAGGTCTTGAAAGACGTTCTATAACCTCTTCAAATTTATCATCATTAGACTTTTGAACAAAATCGGAGTTTATATAATTACTGTCACAAAATTTTTGGACTTCTTTGTTCAAAAAACGCTTTATCACTTTTTCAAACTTATCATCATTCGAATCTTGAACAAAATCTAGGTCAATATAAGATTTGCTAAGATATTCTTTAACCTCTTTGTTCAAAAAACGCTTTATCACTGTTTCAAACGTATCATCACTCGAATCTTGAACAAATTCCGGGTCAATATAAGATTTGCTAAGATATCCTTTAACCTCTTTGTTTGAAAAACGCTTTATCACGGTTTCAAATTTATCATCACTAGCATCTCGAACAAACTCTGAATTTATATAATGGTTGCTAAGATGTTTTTGGACTTCTTTGTTTGAAAAACGATTTATCACTATTTCAAATTTATCATCATTAGCATCTCGAACAAAAGATACATCTAAATAATCGTTGCCAAAATGCTGTTTAACACGTTCGTCATTAAAACGTTCTAATGCTATTATAAGCTCATCATTTTGTGATTCAATTAAATATTCTATATTAAAATATTGCGATTCTAAACAAGTTAGTATTCTTTTTGATGAAATTCGATTTGTGAAAATTTGGAAAGCTTCATCGTTTAAATTTTCAATATCTCGAAAAGAGATAAGTTCCCATTCTATTAATTTTTGAACACTTTCATTGCCTGTAAGTTTTATCACTTTTTCGAATGCTTCATCAGTTGTATTACGGATAAGATGCTTTGCATACTCTGAATTTACACTATAGAAGTCAAAAAAGTTTTTGGCACCATTGTTTAATCGATTTTTAATCTTTTCAATTAGCTCTTCATATAACACATCATCGGTATTTATAAAATCCTTAGCCAATAAAAGTTTCTTTGATAATAATTCCTGTGTTTTTGAATTTGAGAAACGATTTAATACCCTATCAAAATCTTTTTGGGAATCAGAAGAAAAAATAAAAAGCAAATCTTTTGGTAAATTAAATTTATGATCTTTGTTTCTCTCGTCCTTTAAAATAACTTTATTTTCTTCAATGGTTATTATCTCATTATTTAGCAACCGATAATTAATCTTTTCCAAAAGCTCTTCAAGAGAATTTTTATCAAGTTCTATCAATTGAGATTTTTTGAGCAATCCAGTCTTTAACAATATTATTACATCTCTATTGTGAAGACGAGCAATTGCTCGTTCAAAAATATTTCTTTCTATGTTAATTACATCACTTGCTGTGATAACTTTATCTTCTAAAAATTGAGCCACACCTTTAGTATTAATTCGAACATGAATTTCGTTCATTTTATTTTTCACTTCCTGAGGATTCCTAAAACTGTATATATCACTCTTTGAAAAAATTCCAGCTCTTACTAGTTTGTTAAAATCTTCTCCTTGTGCTATTTCTTGCAATTCTATCAATTCGCTAAGTGGTATTCCAAGTATTTTATTGCTAAGCTCATAATTTTTAACCTTATTGCAATCATAGTAAGGCTTTTTAGCTAGGTTACTCTTATAGTGTTCCAGCCAATGGTTTTTAATATATTTATTTTCTATCCTTATGATTTTTAGGCAAGCACACAAACTACGTATTTGTTTTTTCAACTCTTCAATACGCTTGTGGTCTGCACCTTTCTGGTAGTTGTTTTTCTCACTAGAATAGCTCAAAAGAAATTCTGATTTTTTCAACACATTATTATGATAAGTATCTTTGTCAAGTTTAAAAAGACTTAGATATGTCTCTTTGTTATTGTCTTCGATATTTTTTAAATTCTTTTCAAGAATTATTAGTAATGGATCTAATTTGTGTTTTATTTCTTTTACATTTTTTTCAATCTCAGGTCTATCTGAAAAGAAAAACATCATATTTTTCAGGTAGTTAGAATCGTATTTTAAAATTCCACTGACGAAAGTATTTTTACCTTCAAGATCAAAATGTATTAACTCGCTAAGTCTTTCAATCGTCTGGTCTTCAAGTTCATGTAAAGTCACTTCTAGGCTAGAAATTATATTGTATTTTTTACGATATGATTCAACGTTTTCTATTGAGAAGACGTGTAATGGTATTATGTGTTTTGCAAGATACCGAACAACGTTTTCTGAATCGGCACGAGAGATGAAGAGGTCTAAATCTGTATCTGAAATAAGTTCTTTAGGATGGATTACAAATTCTATTAAAATGTTAACAGCTATATCAGTTTCAATATCAGGGAAATCAACCTTGTGTAATTCTTTAAGAATTTTAAATATTTTTTTCCACTCAGGATCAGGCAAAGTAAGATAAATAGGTTTGATTGGAACCTGTTTTAGAAACTCTTCTGACAGGATAAATCTATTACAGATCTTTTTAATAACATTATTAGAGTATTTAAAAGGGGTTTCTTCGTATAATTTTTTTAACCAAGCTTTCGTTTCTACATCTAGACCTCCTTTTTTACAAATAATAGTATTTTTTTCAATTTCTTTTAAAAAATCAATTGCCCCTTGCTTCGCTTCCTCTCTTTTTTCTTCTCTTATTCTTTTAGCTTCTATTTGCTCTGGTGTCTGGGAAGGATTATCGGTAGAGCTAGGATTAGAGGTAATAGAAGTAGTGTCAGATTTAACAGAGAACCCGTTCAGAGCTATTGTGAATTTATTAAAATCGCGCATAATTTTTACTGAATTAAATGAATTTATGGCTATTTTATGCTGATGGTAAAACTTTGCCAACACTTACAAAAATAAATATAGCCATGAAAAAAGTCTAGAGAATATTATTTTGTAGACTAGTTAGTTAATAATTGCTTAGTTAAAAGAAATAGTAATTATGAAATTTATTTTTTCAACTATTTCTTAAGAAATTTGAGATGCTAATAAAGGACATCTTCGCTAATAATAAAAATAAACTTGTTAAGTTCTCAGGGAGAATAAATCTAAAACTTGTTCCTCACAAGTTTTAGATTCCTGATCAAATCAATCCATTAACATACAATGGTTATTCTAAATTTTAACATAATTTAGCTAAAAATTAAAAGAAGCTTCAAATGAAAACTACTATTTGCGTAATTTTTGGCGGAAAATCTGCCGAACACGACGTATCAATAATCACAGGAATACAGGCAATCAATAAATTGAGTAAAGATAAATACAATGTTGTTCCTGTTTATATTTCGCGCGAAGGAGTATGGCATTCAGGGTTAAAATTACTCAATCTCAATGCTTATAAAAATCCAAATTCACTACTCAATCAGGTAGATAAAGTTTACTTCAAGCCTTCATTTGGAGACCACACATTGTATTTTGAGAAAAAAAGTTTACTTGGCAACAAAAGACAAATTCAAATTGATGTGGTAATACCAGCCTTACACGGAACTTATGGTGAAGACGGTAAAATTCAAGGGCTACTTGAGCTTATAGGGATTCCTTACACTGGCTGTGATACCTTGGCGTCTGCCGTAGGAATGGACAAAATTGCTATGAAAAAGATATTGGCTTTCAATAAACTGCCTTTGGTTTCTCACTTTTCCTTTGATATCAGGGAGTGGTACACAAATCAAAATGCCATCCTAGAAAAAGCCAATAGCATGGAGTATCCATTAATTATTAAGCCTTCAGATTTAGGGTCTAGTATTGGTGTATCAAAAGCAAACAACCAAAATGAGCTTATTGAAGCAATAGATTTGGCAAGCCAATTTTCAAACAATGTAATTGTTGAGAAAATGGTGAAAAATCTATTGGAGATTAACTGTGCTGTGGTTGGAAACAAGGAAAAGGCAACTGCTTCTTATTGCGAAGAACCTTACTTTGAGGATGATGTACTAAGCTACAAGGATAAATACGTTAGTAAAGAGGGTTCTTCCGAAGGAATGGGAGGTTCTAAGCGAACAATTCCCGCTGACATTCCTGCAGAGCAAACAAAAAAAATCCAAGAAATGGCAATCGAAACATTCAAGTGTTTGTTTAGCGAAGGCGTTGCTAGAATTGACTTTTTGATTGATAAAAATGACAACAAAATCTACGTAAACGAGATAAACACACTGCCAGGTTCTTTTGCTTTTTATCTTTTTGAGCCAGCCGGAAAACCCTTTGCTACGCTACTAGAAGAAATCATCCAACTTGCCATACAAAGAAGGAAAAGGCAAGACGGACTTACTACAAACATCAACGTTAATATTTTTTCAAACGATTTAGGCTCTTTCCCAAAACTAGGAAAAGCCTAACACCAAATTTTCATAAAAAAAAGTTTAAAAAATGAATTATTCTCCAAAACCAGGCGTTGCAACTGGCGACGAAGTGCAACAAATTTTCAAACTAGCAAAAGAAAAATTATTTGCACTACCTGCTGTAAATGTTATAGGGTCTAGCTCCGTGAATGCAGTATTGGAAACTGCAAAAGAAGTGAATTATCCAGTAATCATTCAATTTTCAAATGGTGGATCTAAGTTCAATGCAGGAAAAGGGCTTTCAAATAAAAACGAACAAGCAGCCATTGCGGGGGCTGTTGCAGGTGCAATACACATTCATACCCTAGCAGAAGTTTATGGCGTAAGTGTTATTCTTCATACCGACCACTGTGCCAAAAAATTACTTCCTTGGATTGATGGACTGCTAGATGCTGGCGAAAAGCATTTCAAACAGACCGGAAAAGCATTGTTCAGCTCTCATATGATCGATTTATCTGAAGAACCACTTGAAGAGAATATCGAAATCTGTAAAAAGTATTTGAGCAGAATGAGCAAGATTGGCATGACCCTTGAAATTGAACTAGGCATTACTGGCGGAGAAGAGGATGGAGTTGACAACACTGATGTCGATGCCTCTAAATTATACACACAACCTAAAGAAGTAGCTTATGCTTATGAGGAACTTCTAAAAATTAGTCCAAGGTTTACCATTGCTGCTTCGTTTGGTAATGTACACGGTGTTTACAAGCCTGGAAACGTAAAGCTTACCCCAAAAATTTTAGACAATTCTCAAAAATATATAGAAGAAAAATTTAATACTGAAAAGAAGCCTGTAGATTTTGTATTTCATGGCGGATCAGGATCTAGTTTAGAGGAAATAAGAGAAGCTATTGGGTATGGTGTTGTTAAAATGAATATCGATACAGATATGCAGTACGCATACAATGAAGGTGTAAGAGATTATATGCTAAAAAACAAAGAATTTGTTTCTACTCAAATCGGCAATCCAGATGGTGCAGACCAACCAAACAAAAAGTATTACGACCCAAGAGCTTGGCTTAGAGAAGGGGAAAAAACTTTTGTTACTCGCCTTAAAAAGGCTTTTAACGATTTAAACTGTGTATAATTTAAGCTAATAAATTTGCATTTGCGAATTAGATAAATGTAATCTAAATTTGCACATGCTGTTTAATTTTGATTAAAAAAGCAATTAATTTTTCAATTAACTAAACCATTTTTTTAAAATGAAAATTCAACTTACCAAATACCTTAAAAAAACAACCTTATTCTTAAGTGTGTTTTTAATCACACTAACACTATTAAATTGTAATGACGAAGATGGTATTATAGGAGAAAGCAAAGGTGATAATGTTGTTGTAAATCCGCCTACTGGACCAAGTGAATCTAGTGGTAAAATTGCAAAAGTGTATTTTGCACAAACCCATGTTTTTGAACCTGGATATAAAGTTCCAGGATTAAACGAAGAACTAAAACTTGTTTCGGAAAGAGAAGCTTTGCTAAAGGTTCAGGTTACCTCAACTATAAACAACGAAGCATCACCTAAAGTAGAGGCAAAACTAGAGTTGCCAGGGCAACCAACAAAAACTATTGAACTTGCAGGGCCTGCAACGCTAAAAACTTCGTTTGAATCGAGTTTGGGAAAAGTGCAACATAGCTTTGATGATAGTTTTACCGCTACCATAGATGAGGCTTACATGAAGCCTGGCTTAAAAGTAACTGTACAAGTAGGGGAGGATGAGAAAATCTACAACAATCTTAAATTTGGTGCGCCAAATAAGATTTATTTTAACAACTTCCTTTTTGGTGTTTTTTCAAGTATAAATGAAAATTTAAGCGATGGATGGATTGAAGAATTCAAAAACAATCTACCTGTTGTAGATTTTGAAGTACAAACTATAAAAATTAACCTAGACGAAATAACAGTTCTTCCTATAGCGGGAGAGACAATTGCTGCAAGAATAAACTCAAAAGCAGTTTATAGGAATCTTACGGGTAAAGACTTTAATAGGCACAATGCTACATTTAGCCCTATAAGAGCTGCACTAAGAAATGCTGCAGGTTTTAGAAATGGAGGTCACCAGACTTATATCAGTACTTCTTGGAATTATGGTGATGCTCAAAGTAAAGGTGAAAGTGGAGCGCATGCAAGTACACAAGCGATTAGAGGCGGTGAAGGAATACTCTTCCATGAAATGGGACACGCATTTAGTTTACCACATTGGGCTGACAGAAGTTTTTATCCTTACAAAGGTACAATGCATGGTATACAAGCGGGGCCAGTAGCTGCAGGAACTCATGCTGGACCAATATGGGGATACAACTCAAAAAGCAAAAAATTTCTTAAACCTACAAGAGATGGCGTAACTCCACTGACTTACAAAAATGATCCTATGCAAGGTGGTGCGAAAGGGAGTCCAGAACCTGGTTTTTCACTAAACCATTTTTCAGACTATTCTATCCATAGGATAAGAGAAAACCTAGATAATAACTTAGTTCGTTATATAAATGGAAATTATGCAAGGTGGAACTCAGAAACAAGTAGTTATTCCAAGATTCAAACAAACAAAGGGAACATAACATACCCTATTGTTAGAGATGTAAACGTATATAGCGTTATGGCTGCTTTGAGTACTACAACCCCTCAAGCAAATTTAGCATACCCACCTATTGGTCCATACAAATCAGGTTTGATTCAGGTTTTTGATCCAACAAAAAGTGAGGATAGATCAAATCCTGATGCTGAATTTTTCTGTAAAAAATTTCGTGATTGTGACTACACTTTAAGAGTAACACAAGGAGGTAAAGTGAAGCATTATATGATTTCTATGCAAAGTGGACTTACAAGTGATCCGACTAGTGTATATTCTTTTGCAACAAGAGCGGTAAATGTTCCAGCAAGTGACGGTACAATTACAAAAATTGAGCTTTTAGAAACTCTAAATGCTCGAATAAATGGATTGCCATCTAATCCAAAAGTGCTAAGTACTTGGACAAAGTAATCCGTAAGGATTTGAGTGTCTCAATGACAAGGCGCATTTTTTTTGTAATTTGCAAACATTCATTTTAAAAGTTAGCTTATGTCATCTTGGTTTAAAAGAAAAGATAAAGGAATTCAAACGCCTACAGAGCAAAAAAAAGATGTTCCACCAGGTTTGTGGTACAAAACGCCTAGTGGTAAAATTATTGAAACCGATGAGCTCAAAGCCAATCATTATGTAAGTCCAGAGGACGGTTACCATGTAAGAATTGGTAGTGCCGAATACTTTGAAATCATGTTCGACAACAATGAGTTTGAAGAACTTGACAAGGATATTACCTCTAAAGATCCTTTAAAATTCAAGGATTTGAAAAAATACTCGGACAGGCTGAAGCAAGCCAAAGAAAAAACATCTCTTAAAGATGCTGTTCGTACTGCTGTTGGAAAATCTCTTGGTAAAGAAATTGTAGTAGCAGCTATGGATTTCACTTTTATTGGAGGTTCTATAGGAAGTGCTGTGGGGGAAAAAATTGCAAGAGCCATCGATCATGCAATCAAGCAAAAATGTCCTTTTTTGATCATTTCAAAATCTGGAGGCGCAAGAATGATGGAGGCTTCCTTCTCACTTATGCAGCTAGCAAAAACCTCTGCTAAGCTAGCTCAATTATCAGAAAAAAAATTACCCTATATATCACTCTGCACAGACCCAACCACAGGTGGAGCTACTGCTTCTTTTTCCATGCTTGGAGATGTTAACATTGCCGAACCAGGTGCACTGGTTGGATTTGCAGGACCTAGAGTAGTGAGGGAAGTGGTAGGAAAAGACCTGCCCGAAGGTTTTCAGCGTGCAGAATTCGTGCTTGAGCATGGCTTCCTAGACAAAATTATTGAAAGAAAGAACTTGAAAAATAAAATTAATTTATACATCGATCTTATTCAAAACATACCTGTTAGGTCTTAATAAACGAATAAGATTATGATTGAAGTCAATCTTATTTCCTAGAAATATTATAAAAAATAGCATTTCTAATACTTCGATAGCACTTAAGCAATCCCTAAAAATTACCTTACCAAAAAATAAATAAAATGATTCTGAGAATATCCCTCTTCATTCTTTTTGTCATTCTTATTGATTTTTATGCTTTTCAAAGCTTTAGAACACTCACAAAAAACAGATTCATACTCATTGCCTATTGGTTGATTTCCATAGGAATTTACCTGAATATGTTCTATCAGGCTTCTAGAATGACCTCATCTAATGCGGTGAATCAAACTGCCATGCTTTCAATGGGGCTTTTTATATTATTAAGTGCTCCTAAAATCATCATTGCCACAACCATGCTTGGCGAAGATCTATTTAGAGTTATAAAATTATTTTTCAATTCCCTGAATGGTTCTTCAGAATTGCCAAGCCGTAGGGCATTTATTAGTAAAATTGCTTTGGGATTGGCAGCCATACCTTTTGCTTCAATCATTTATGGAATGCAACGTGGGAAATACAATTATCAGGTAGTAAAACACGATTTATTTTTTGATGATTTACCCACAGCATTTGATGGTTATAAAATCACACATATTTCTGACATTCATAGCGGAAGCTTTGACAATGCAGAAAAAGTTGCCCATGGCATAGACCTCATCAATAATCAAAATGCTGATATTATCTCCTTCACTGGAGATTTGGTAAACAAAACTACCGCTGAAGTAATACCGTGGATTCCTTATTTTAAAAAGCTGAAAGCCAAAGACGGATTATATTCTGTGCTTGGAAATCATGACTATGGCGACTATGCCCACTGGAACTCTCCTGAAGAAAAACAGCAAGATCTAGAAGAAATGAAGAAGGCACATAAAGAAATTGGTTTTGATTTGTTGTTAAACGAGCACAGAATACTACAAAAAGGCAATCAAAAGATTGCGCTGATTGGGGTAGAAAATTGGGGGACAAAGTTCAAAAAAGCAGGAGACCTCAACAAGGCTTCTTTGGGGGTAGAAGAATCTGATTTTAAGGTATTAATGAGTCATGATCCTTCTCACTGGAATGAACAAGTAAAAAAACACAAACACAACTACCACCTAACACTTAGTGGTCACACCCATGGCATGCAATTTGGCATAGAAATCCCAGGCATCAAGTGGAGCCCCGTAAAATACGTTTACAAACAATGGGCTGGAATTTACAAAGAGTTTAATCGCTACATCAACGTAAACAGAGGTTTTGGATATATTGCTTTTCCGGGAAGGGTAGGAATATGGCCCGAAATAACAGTGATTACTTTAAAAAAAGGTAGCGCTGAGAATCTTTCTAACAAAGAGGTTGTTTCTTAGGTGTGCTCATCAACAACCCTATGTAAGGCTTAACACTTTTAACCCTCCTATCAAACTGACATAATATCGCTCAGGCGAAGAAGCTCTTTATCTATATGATGCTTTTCTTTCACAGCTTTGTCGAGTCTACAAGTGGTAATCTTATCATTGTTGATGCCTACCATAAGTCCATTTTCGCCATTCAGAAGAAGTTCAACAGCTCGAATTCCCATACGACTTGCCAAAACACGATCAAAACAAGTTGGACTTCCCCCTCTTTGCATATGACCTAGCACAGAAACCCTAACATCGTATTGTGGGAGATTTTTTTCTACATAATCTGCAAGTTCAAAAACGTTTTTACCGATTTTATCACCCTCTGAAACCACTACAATACTTGAGGATTTTCCAGATCGCTTACTTCGCAACAACGACTCAAGCAACCTGTCCAGTCCTAAATCTTCTTCGGGAATGAGTATTTCTTCTGCACCAGATGCAACACCTGTATTCAAGGCAATAAACCCTGCATCTCTGCCCATTACCTCTACAAAAAACAAACGATTGTGAGAGCTTGCGGTATCCCTGATTTTATCGATACACGAAACCACGTTATTCAATGCTGTGTCATAACCAATGGTAAAGTTTGTTCCAAAAATATCATTGTCAATAGTCCCAGGCACACCAACACAAGGGAATTTATACTCTTTATAAAAGATCATTCCCCCTGTAAAAGTACCATCGCCACCAATCAGCACTACTGCATCAATATTATGTTTTTTAAGATTTTGATGTGCCTTAGCCCTCCCTTCTACTGTTCTGAATTCATCAGACCTAGCAGATTTTAAAATAGTGCCGCCTCTATTGATGATATTGCTTACTTTTCTGGCATCCAATGGCACAAAATCATCATCAATCATTCCTTGATAGCCTTGGTATATACCCATACACTCAATATTGTAGAAAGAGCAAGCCCTCACTACGGCTCTAATTGCCGCATTCATGCCTGGAGAATCCCCACCAGAGGTGAGTACAGCTATCTTTTTTATGATTGATTTCATTTTTAGTCTCAAATTTATTTTTATAAATCTATGAAATATCTTGTGATGAGAATCTTTAGGTTCTCAAGTACTAGACAACCTCAAATAATTTACCTGGCAAAGGTCTTAACACTCCTTTCATTTCCATACTAAAAAGAGCTGCATTTAACTGATGAATGGGCATGCTACATGCTGCTGAAATCACATCAATGAGTTGCTTGCCATTGGTGGATAAATAATTGTGAATGCACTGCTCTTCTTCCGTTAGTTCAACGAATAGTTGTTTTTGAATTTGCTTTGTACCAGCAACTTTCTTGTCCCAATTCAGCATTTGAATCAAGTCTTGAGCATGGGTTAAAATAGCCGCTTGGTTGTTTTTTATCAAGTTGTTACATCCTTTGCTAAACCTATCTGTTGTTCTGCCAGGAACTGCAAAAACATCGCGATTATAGGAATTTGCAATTTGTGCAGTTACCAACGAACCGCCTTTTTCTGCAGATTCTATAACAATGGTTGCTTGAGAAAGACCTGCAATAATCCTATTTCTTTTTAAGAAATTCTCTTTTTGTATTTTTTCTCCATGAAAAAAATCTGTAACAAAGCCTCCATTTTCACAAACACTCGATGCATATTTTGAATGTGGCCTAGGATTTATTTCATCTAGCCCATGAGCCAACACAGCAATGGTTTGCAAATTATTTTCAATAGCTGCCTTGTGCGCACAAATATCTACCCCAAAAGCAAATCCACTTACAATAATTGGGTTGTACGGAGCAATTGCTGCCACCAAATCTTTGCAAAAATGATCGCCATAACTGGTAATTTTTCTGGTTCCTACAATGCTGATGATCGGTTGTTGCTGAAGATAAATAGTTCCGTTAGAAAATAAAATTACTGGAGCATCTATGCAGTGTTTAAGCATTGACGGGTAGGATTCATCAAGAAAATATTGTGTATGTATTTGAGGGTTTTTCTGGAGATAATCGATTTCTTTCTCTGCTCGCAAAAGGTTTTTTTTGTCATTGAGATTTTTGAGCATTTGGCTGCCAACACCATTGATTTTACTCAACAAGTCTTTACGCTCATTAAATATCTCTTTTGCACTTCCAAAGTTAGCAATGAGTTTTTTTGCATTTACCGCTCCAACACCTTGCGTGTATTGAAGTGCCAAGGCGTAGAGCAGCTCATCTTCTTTCAAGCAGGAATCATTTTTGTTCATGAATTAAAAACATTTTTTACACCATCAGGCGAAGATTCTTTTTTGAGAACAATTTTAAAAGTAGTTCCTTTTCCAATTTCAGAATCAAAATTGATGCTTCCGCCAGAAGTTTCAATAATTTCCTTCACCATGGCTAAACCAAGCCCCATACCGCTGTTTTTGGTGGTAAATTTTGGTTCAAAAATTCTTTTTTTATCTTTTTCAGAAATTCCTTTACCATTGTCTGCCACAATAATTTGAACGTTTTCTTTTTTTTCTAAAACAATCACTACGATTTTCTTGTGCTTGATTTCGTCAAGTGCCTGCATGGCATTTTTGATGAGATTGGTGAGTATTCTCACCAATTGACTCTTATCGAATAATACATTGATTTGTGTTTTTTGCGAACTAAACTTGATGTAGTCTATAGGGAAAACATCAAGCGATTTTTTCACCACTTCCACAACATTCAAAAATTCAGGACTTTGCATAGGCATTTTGGCAAAACTTGAAAAAGCTGAGGCAATAGAATTTAGGGTATCTATCTGCTGAATCATAACATCGCTAAATTTATTCACTTTTTCTTTGATGTTTGGGTCGGTAGGGTCAAACTTCATTTGAAAACTTTGAACCGTTAACTTCATAGGAGTAAGCGGATTTTTAATTTCATGTGCTACTTGTTTTGCCATAGACTTCCAGGCCGTTTTTCGTTCGCTTTTGGCAAGTTTTACAGCACTATCTTCAAGTTTATCAACCATTTGATTGTAAGCACTTATCAATGTTTGAATTTCGGCACCCTCATTTTTCATGATGATTTTTTCATTGCTTTTGTTAAAAGCAGTTTTCTTCATGCTATTTGTAATAGCCTCTATGGAGCTAGAAATATAGCTTGAAAGGAGCAATGCAAGCGAAATAGCAATGAGCAATATCAATATATATACATACGCCAATCTTAATAAAAAATCACTTAAATCACTTTCTTGTTTGGTGTTGTCTTCTACATAATGAAGACTCAAAATACCAATAGGTTTTAGTTTAGGATTGTTGATGTAGGAATACGACCACAAGTAAGTACTGCCTTTCATTTTTTTGGTAGTGGTATACTTGTGCTTGCTATTATTTGCTACGTTAAACAAAACGGTGTCGCTGAGCATTTGCGGAATTTCATTTTTTATAAAACCTGAATGTGAGCTTTTTTGAAGCTTTCCTTTTAGGTTGTAAATATTCATTTCCAGTTCCTCGGTATTGGAAATTTCATAAATTTTATCTCTAAAAATAGCAGCTAGGTATTCCTGGTGAATAGGAAAAGTATTTTGAGTTGAATTTAACCAGTAGTTTACCAATGCATTTACACGTTGTTCCTTTCTGTCAAAGCGCTCTTTATTATAGGCTTGGGTTTGCTCTTTGTACTGAAAAAAAGTAATCACTACAATCAAAATAGATGCCAAAATCACCAGCAAAATCATGGATAAAAAGATGCGTTTGCGGAGCGAAAATCTTTTGAAATACATATTTTAATCAGTAAAAAAGTCTTTTAAAAAAAATGATGGTTGCTTTGCTAGCAATATAGTGATACTTTTAGAGCCTATTTGAATTTTAGTTTTAAAAATGATCAATGTAACATTTCCAGACGGTTCTATCAAAGCGTTTTCCAAAGGAAGCACGCCTATAGAAATCGCAAAAAGCATCAGCAACTCGTTGGCTCAAAAAGTAATTACTGCAAGTTATGATGACACTGCAATAGAAACAACCACCCCGCTAAATACAGATGGGGCATTGAAGTTTTTTACCTGGGACAATCCAGAGGGGAAAAAAGCTTTTTGGCATTCATCTGCCCATGTACTTGCCCAAGCCATCCTTCATTTCTATCCTGAGGCGAAGCTTACCATTGGTCCAGCCATTGAAAACGGATTCTACTACGATGTAGATTTTGGGGATATTGTTTTTTCTGAAAAAGATTTTGAAGCGATAGAAAAAAAGATGATTGAATTTTCGAGTCAAAAAAATGACTTTAAAATACGTAAATCATCAAAAATTGAAGCGCTTGACTATTACAAAAGCCAAGAAAATCAATATAAAGTTGAACTGATTGAAGGGCTAATTGATGGTGAAATTACTTTTTGCGACCATGCGGATTTTACAGATCTTTGCCGAGGTGGGCATATACCACATACGGGACTCATCAAAGCAGTAAAAATTATGAGTGTTGCTGGCGCCTACTGGCGTGGTGATGAAAAAAATAACCAGTTAACTCGCATCTACAGCATTTCGTTTCCAAAACAGAAAATGCTCAACGAATACCTAGAAAAGATTGAAGAAGCTAAAAAAAGAGATCATAGGAAATTAGGGAAAGAGATGGAGCTTTTTGCCTTTTCTAAAAAAGTAGGACAGGGCTTACCGCTCTGGCTTCCAAAAGGTGCAGAGCTAAGAAACAGACTTGAAGATTTCCTGAAAAAAGTTCAAAAAAAAGCGGGTTACCAAATGGTAATGACGCCACATATTGGTCAGAAAGAACTCTATGTAACTTCTGGTCACTTCGAGAAATACGGAGAAGATAGTTTTCAGCCAATTCTAACCCCTAAAGAGGATGAGGTTTTTTTGCTAAAACCGATGAATTGCCCCCATCACTGTGAAATTTATAATCAAAAGCCACGCTCCTACAAAGATTTACCCATACGATATGCAGAGTTTGGAACAGTTTATAGATACGAACAAAGTGGAGAATTGCATGGACTAACAAGAGTTCGAGGATTTACGCAAGATGATGCTCATATATTTTGTACCCCAGAGCAACTAAACGAAGAGTTTAAAAAAGTTATAGACCTTGTATTGTATGTGTTCCGTACACTTGGCTTTGATGAATATACGGCTCAGGTTTCTCTAAGAGACACAAAGAGCAATGACAAGTATATTGGTAGCAAAGAAAATTGGGACAAGGCAGAAAGCGCTATCCTCAACGCAGCAAAAGAGAAAAATCTAGATTATGTAATTGAAGAAGGCGAAGCTGCCTTTTATGGTCCTAAATTAGATTTTATGATCAAGGATGCTTTGGGTAGAAAGTGGCAGTTAGGTACCATTCAGGTTGATTATAATTTGCCTGAAAGATTTGACCTGACTTACAAAGGTTCTGACGACAAACTTCATACGCCTGTAATGATTCACAGGGCTCCTTTTGGGTCTATGGAGCGTTTTATTGCCATACTTTTAGAACATACACTCGGCAAATTCCCTCTATGGCTTACACCCGAACAAGTCGTGATCATTCCTATAAGTGAAAAATTTCAAACGTATGCAGAAAAAGTTCTATCTTTGTATGAAGATGCAGAAATTCGCGCAAGAATTGATCATAGAAATGAAAAAACAGCAAGAAAGATAAGAGATGCTGAGGTCAGTAAAACTCCTTTTATGCTGATCGTAGGCGAAGAAGAGCAAAAGAATAATTCTGTTTCTATAAGAGAGCATGGTAAAGGAGATCTAGGTGTTTTTGAGCTTGAAGAATCTCTAGCAAAAATCAAAAGTAACATAGAAAATTCCTTAAGTCAGTTTTAGTTTAATATAAATATTTAAATCATAGCAATAAGATCAAGAGGGCCTAGAAAGCCCTGGGTAGTTAAAAAAGAAAACCCACATAGGATAAACGAACACATCAGGTTTGTAGATGAGGTAAGACTTGTAGGCGATAATGTAGAGGTAAAGGTGTATAGCCTTGAAGAGGCAAAATCACTTGCAAAAGAGCTGGAATTGGATTTGGTAGAAATATCTCCAAAAGCCGTGCCTCCTGTTTGTAAAATCATTGACTATAAAAAGTTTTTGTTTGAGCAAAAAAGAAGAGAAAAAGCTCAAAAGTCAAAAGCCTCTAAGGTTGTTATCAAAGAGATACGATTTGGTCCAAACACAGATGAGCATGATTTTCAGTTCAAAAAAAACCACGCTATTAAGTTTTTGAATGATGGTGCAAAACTAAAGGCATTTGTCTTTTTTAAAGGTCGATCGATTGTTTACAAGGATCAAGGAGAAATCATTCTTTTGAGACTTGCCCAAGAATTAGAAGATTATGGCAAGGTTGAGCAACTGCCAAAATTAGAAGGGAAAAGAATGATTATGTTTATTGCACCAAAGAAAAAATAGTTTATAAAATTTCATTAGCTTTGCTTTCTCGATAATTAACTCGAGAATTATTTTAAGATAAATAAAAAAAATTATGCCAAAATTAAAAAGCAATTCGGGCGCAAAAAAAAGGTTTAAAGTAACTGGATCTGGAAAGATCAAAAGAAAAAAAGCGTTCTTAAACCATATTTTGACAAAAAAGAGTAAAAAAAGAAAACTGAGACTCTCTCACTGGGGATTAGTTCACAAAGCTGATAAAAAAAATGTGTTGTCTTTACTTGCAATAAAATAATTTATTAGAGAACGTTTAATATATCAGCTACATGAAGTTTTTTAATCGAAAATTCTTTTAAAAATACTTTCACAGCTCTTAAAAAATAAATCATGCCAAGATCAGTAAACTCTGTAGCTGCAAAGCAGCGAAGAAAAAAAATACTCAAACAAGCAAAAGGCTACTTTGGTAGAAGAAAAAATGTTTACACTGTTGCAAAAAATGCAGTGGAAAAAGGATTGGTGTACGCCTACAGAGATAGAAAAACCAACAAAAGAAAATTTAGAGCACTTTGGATTCTTCGAATCAATGCTGCTGTTCGTCAATATGGTATGACTTACTCCGTTTTTATGAACGCACTCAAAAAAAACGACATAGAAATGAACAGAAAAGTTCTTGCTGACTTAGCAATGAACGAACCTGAAGCATTTAAAGCAATTGTAGACAAAGTAGCTACTGCTTAAAAATACAAAGCATATCATTTTCCTATTTTTATAGGCTCATGATGTGCTATTTTTTTCCTTCCTATTTCTCTTGACAGAATTTATATCATATAATTCTGTACCACCTTCTCTCTATAACTTTATTCTCGCTTAGAATTAAATTTTTGAGATTAGTAGTTACATATTAGTTTTCTTCGATATATCTTATCTACCTTTACCATTTTTTACAAGTATAACCTTGTGACCACTTGTAGTGAGCTAAATACCCATTACAATCTTTATCCGACTTAAACTGAGTAGTGAATGCTAAGAGGTCTTTTATTGAAAAAAAATCTATAAATGATTGTTTCAATGTTAATTGAACACACAAAAAATATGTGATTATTTACTAACCTCAATATAATTATTCGTGTGAGTCTTAAAAATTTGCAGAAACTCAACCTGTTTAATGCCAGGTATTCAATTGGAACATTGTTTAGCTCATTATCATAATCTTGGCATACGTGCTACATTACCACCACCCTGCTCTGGAAATTCTGTTGTTGTATCATCTCTTGTTAAATCTATAACTGATTTAGTTTCTTCCCCCGCAGGCTTTTTATTAGATTCTTCCTCTTCAATTACTATAGCCTTTTCGGGTGTTCTTCCGAATTCACTGAATTTATTCCTCTCAGGAAGAAACCCTTTAAGGATACCTTCATATCCTGATTCTTTATTCATAACCTCATTGGATTGTTCTTTATTCAGGGGATTTGTGTCAATATAAGTTATATTAGAACTTTCATTTCTAATAGAAAGTATTCCTTCATAAAGCTGTGATTGAATTTCATCAGGTTTTACATCAGATTTTTTGTTGCCCTTAGATGGCGACCTCTTATTATCTCTTGAGCGTTTTAGCCCGCTAATTTCTCCTAGAAGAGTATTGATAATCTTATCTTTTTCCGCAATATTAGTATTAGCTTCCTCTAGACTAAATTCAAGTTGATGAATTTCTGTTTTCTGTTCTTCAATACTACGAGTTAAATTTTGATGTCTAGTGCCATTTTCAAATGCACTATCCACTAACATTTTATTATGTTTTTCTAGATCGTTTTCTAATTTTTTATAGCTTTTAAGATGCAATTGCTTTAGATCATTTATTTTTTCTTCTAAAACCTCTTTCTCAGTTTTTAAATGTGAAATTTTTTTATTTGCTCTTTCAAGTTCTTCTGATTTTTTTGGCATCTCTTTTTTCGCCACAGCCAAAAAGTACTTACTCGCTTTTAAATTATTTTGTAGCTGTATTACTGTTTCTTTTGACGCTGCCACGTTTTTTTTCTCCGCTAAACGCAATGCTCTTTCGCTATCTAGCGCTCTAGAATTATAATCAAAAAGAAGGTTCACTACCCTATTAAGATTTGAATTTATAGCATAAAAGATTGGTTTTTTGTTAGCTTTGTCTTTTTGATCAAGAAGAGTAAATATGGTTTTAGATTCCAGATGATCTAGTAATTGCGAAAAACTTTCATAAAAATCATTACTGGTTTTATCAATTTTAATTTCAAGATTATCATTTATAGAAAACAACTTGTGCAGTATATTCCTATGTTGAATATCAGTTGCCAAAGCATCACTTTTTAGTTCTAGTAATTTAAATATATTATCTATTCTTCCGCTTAATGCTGCAGCTAAAATTGGGGTTTCTTCACGATTATTTGTTTCTTCAACACTAGCTCCTAGTGTAACCAAATCTTGTAGTAGTTGAGGTGAGCCTAACTCAGCAACTTTTGATAGTGCAGAAAAGAAAATTTTAGAAGATTCATAATAGGTGTTAATATTGTTTTCATTTAACCCTTTGTTTTGGAGTTCTGTTATCGTAGTTTTTTTAGAAATAGCTAATAGATAACTATCCAATGTTTTAGTTGCTATTGGCTCAATATAACCTTTTGGATATCTGTGAGCATGAGTTTTTCTTTTTTTATTCGATTCAGGTATTTTAGCTGTTTTTTTTCTTTTTTTAGGTTTTTCATCTTCAATACCTTTTGCAAGTTTATTTTCTTTTGAAGTAAGGATATGTCTAACGTTTGTATTAGGAATTACGGAGTGTTTCTCCAACGTATTCAATGCATCTTTTATGTGAATAAGCGTGACGGCATGACTCTTACAAATCAATTTTACAAGATCAACATCTTCTTTTGTAGAAGCTGCTTCTAAGATGTTAAATTTTCCGTTAATTTTAAAATCTAGGTAATGCTTTTTTGGGTGTAATATCGTTTCCAAAAATCCTAAATAGTTCTTTAGAAATCTCTTTCGAGTAATACTTTTTTCTTTTTCACTTGTTTGGTAAAGATGTCTTGGGCCATCAATATCCTGTATGCTATAAAGAATTCTAGGTATAAATTCAGGGTTTTTTTCAAGTAACAAAGCACCTATTTTAATAAATTTCTCTTCAATGATGAGGTTTAAAGGGGTGCTAGCTGGGAAATCGTTTGTGTGTAAAATTAATTTTTCTAATATCTTTTTAGGGTTTTTACAATTACCCTCAACGTAATCATAAATTTTTTTGAAAATAGAGAGTCTTTCAGATTCTATTTGATCTTCAATTTTAGATTTTTCCAAGGAGTGGGTAAACAGCCAATGCATTATATTGTTGTCATTTTTGTCCGTACAATTTATAGATGGTTTTCGTTTAAGAATTTCATCAACACTTTCTACGTCTAGCATAAAGCATGCTGTCATTAAAAGCGTGTACTTAGTCTCTTTTTGTGGGGTATCTACATTTTCATTTGTTAAGAAAGAAAAATCGGTCTTTTTTCTTAGCCGCATGTCTTCTATCGCTGATTCTATTTTTTCTTGCTCGTATTCTGTCTCCTGAATCCTTTCTGAGGTTGTTTTGGTATTTGCCATAATTGCTTTAAGTTTTAGTGTTTGACCAAATAGGTCCGTTAATTTTTTTTGTAAACTGTAAATCCCTTTTTTAACGCTTCATAGCCTTGTTTAGGGGGATTATGTTCTTGAATTGCTGAAATAGTTGAATCTAAATCTCTTTCAATTGCTTTTTTACGCTTATGAACCCTATTGGTAAACATCTTCCGAATAACAGAACAAATCTCTTGTTTATTAGTTTCATAGAGATTTCCTGTTTTTTTATCAGGTTTTAAAAACCTAGCTGATGGATATTGTCTAGAAAATTCATCAATCACGTAGTGTATAATAGATTTTCTCATGGCTAGATCGAATGCCTCATAATCATTTAAACAGTTGTCAATAATTTTACGGCATGCTATATTTCCAGGGTATTTATCTCCGCGTCTTCCTCTCCCCAATACCACATTGTTGTTGATAAAATGTTCAGGAGTCACTTTTGTATTCTCATCTCTTTTTTGGGTTTTTCTGGGTGTTTTTATTCTTTCCGAAATAGGCTCTTTGGTAAAAGCTATTGGGTGTGATGCAGCTTTTTTAGGCTTATGGGTTCTGTTCACAAACATCTGCTGAATAATAGAATAAATCTCTTGTTTAGTAGTCTCATAGAAATTTCCTGTTTTTTTATCAGGTTTTAAAAACCTAGCTGATGAATATTGTCTAGAAAATTCATCAATCACGTAGTGTATAATAGATTTTTTCTTGGCTATATCGGATGACTCGTAATCATTTAAACAGTTGTCAATAATTTTACGGCATGCTATATTTCCAGGGTATTTATCTCCGCTTCTGCCTTTGCCTAGTATCACATCTCTAGCTCTGTTAACATCTTCATTTAGAATGGCTTTTTTGTGCTGATTCGGTTGTTTTGATAGTATGCCTATATTTATTTTTTCTGAAATTGATGAAAACATTTTAACTAAACACTCAATTGTTTCTTCTTTTGAAATTAAAGTATTTTTATTCAGGATTTTGTCATTCTTTTTAAATCTTACTTCTGGATTTTTTGACAAAAAATTATCTAGTATAGTTTTAGCAACTATTTTCTTAGCATCTATACCTTGATTTAGGTAAGCTGCTTTGTAGGGTTCAAAAAATTCGACTAAGCTGTTAATTTTTAAACCGTTTATTTGAATACATCCTTCCGAATTAATGAAAATATTATTTTTTTCACTTTCAGGAATATCACATTTTTTAAGTTGATACTTCATGCGATGAAAAATCTCTTTTGTGCTGTTGCATGCTTCAGTATAATCAAGCTCAGATAGCTTATCAATTTCTTTTTTATACTTAAAAAATCTAACAGCAGGTGTTTTGTTATAAAGCTCCCCAACTATTTTTCTTTCAATTATTTTTCTTTCATCTTTATTAGCCTTTATATAGCTAGGAAGTAGATCTATAATTTTTCCTCTGTACCAAATATTTCCAAGATGATAGTTCCCCCCTCCCTTTTTAAATACAACATCATAATCTCTAACGGCATCTAAAGTATCTTCTATGTCTATACTTGCATTTAATATGTTTAAATTTTGTTCCTTCTGTTTTTGTGCTGTATCATCTACAGTTTGTTTTTCCAAAAGAGGTTTTGTGAATTGTGACATGTCTTCTGAGGCAACATTGTTTTCTAGAGGTGTTTTTTGTCTTTTACGGGCTGTATTACTCCCTGCTAAAACCTCTTTTTTTCTTTTTTTGTTGGAAATAGATTTTATGTGGTTGTAAGTAGCCTTCTCTATTTCGTTGTTAGCGTTGTCCGATTCACAAGCGTCAAGCGATTCTTTTGCCAAATCTAATGGTCTTTCTTTTTCTGTATTCCTGTTATTTAAAAGTTCAGGAGCTATTTCTAGTATAGTCTTAATGTCTTCAACTCCAATTTCCGAAAAATTAACATTGCCTGCTATTTCTCCTGAATAAAGACAAGCAAGATGAAGTATTGTATTGCCATTGCTATCGATAGGCTGATTTATATCTTCATTTTTGACTTCATTGATTTTTCCGATTTTGTCTTTTAGTTGGTAAATTTTTTTATTGAAAGGGATTTTATATTCTTCAACATCACTAACATGCTCAAGTTTAATTAATAAGTCTTTGATATTTCGGAGGTTAGAAAGCTTTAAATATTCGTTTATGCCATCTTTTATTACTTTTTTATTCTCTTCAAGCGTATGTCCTCCTACTGCAGAAAACTCCCTCACCTCTATTACACCTGTTCCATTAGCTGTGAGTATATGTTTACCCAGGCTAATGCAAGGGAATGGTTCAGATTTATGCTCTTTAATAAGAGATGCTCGATTGTTGTGATTGGCAAAAAGATAAGAAACTAAATATTCAGCGTTAAAGTATTTATAATTGTAACCATATGGTTTTTCTTTTTTCTTATTTGTAATGGAAATAGCTTCATTGCAAAGCACTTTCAATATGCTTTTTTTCTCTTTCAAAACTGCTCTATCTTCCTCATTAAGCATTTTATCGAAAAAGAAAGTGAATGAAAACTTTGGCATTCCTCTTGCGTACAAATCTTTTCCTAGGGTTTCTCTAATTTGTTTATTACTATCAAACAGATCAAGAATTTTTTTTGTTGGTGTAGAGTTTATAGCTGTTACGTAACTAATTGTTCTTAAAAACCCAAGTATTCTTTCACTTTTATATTTAAACTCTTTTTTAAAAATATTATCAGCAATTTCCAGTGATTTTTGATAAGTAGACTCTTCGTATTTAAGGTATTTTTTTCTTGGTCTTTGAACATGAAAATCTGGACAGACTGGTTTCTTTTCTAGCGAAGTGATTGGGTATGAACTTTTTTTAAAAGATGGCCCTGCAATCCCCCTCATTTGTGGTGAATACATGTCTTCTGCCCTTATAGCAACGTTAAGTTGGGGATAATATCGATTAATGCAACCCTTTTGCAAGTCATTCTCATCCATTTTTAGAACCCATCTAGGCGAGCAGCCATCAATATCGCTACCAAAGAATCTTTCCCCTTGATTGGGTGCAGTCATATTCAACTGTTCACTTTCTTCCTTATCCTTATTAAAGTTGTCTAGCCATTCTGAAACGTCTATGTAAAAAATTGCTTGATTCTTTTTTTAGGATTGTTGAGTTTTTCTTCAAAATCTTTACGAATAATTTTACGCTTGTTTTCAACCCATGAGTCAAAATGTGTAATTATGTCTATTAAATGAAATTTATTTTCATATTCATCGTAGTTGCTAATGCAACAAGGTCCGAAATTAGCAAATTCAATGCCAGCTCTTCTTTTACCTGCATCAGAATATCTATTATAGTCAACAGATAATAGGATGTCTTTTGAATCAGCCACTAGAAGGTCATAGCCTCCAGAACCATCTTTAACCTGTCCTTTGTCGGGGTGTTGCTCTGTTATTTTATTATTTTCAGGGATAAAAGGAACGTATTTCCCTTTTTTATAATAGGTTAAGTAAAGTGCTCCTGGTCCATCCCAGTCAGGCAAGCTTTCAATTTCTACTCCAACGGCATTGTAGGTTTCCATAATTTCTATTTTTTCGGCGTAATTACAAATCACTAAAATCTCTAATTTGCTGAGATTTTTCTGTAATAAGAAATGAGATATCTTATATAGATTACAAATATAAGGAATTTATCCAAAAAAAGTATTCTCATGTACTGTAATTATAGTACATGAGAATTAGATATGCCAGTTTATAGAAGTATGGTAGATATATAATTCAAATTGATTAAAATACTTTTTTAACCAAAGTCAATTACAAGTTTGTGGGCTAGCTTTAAGTGTCATTAAAGTATATGCAGTATCATGACCAATTTTTTGAGCCATCCAACTTTGCCATTCGCTAGAATTTATATTTGTTGGTTCTGACCCTAAAACACACTCACCTGTTAGTAAGGTATAGATAAAAGCTCCAGAAGCAATGTCTAAATCACTACTCATGTGCCAACCATCTTTATAAGCTGAAAAAGAAGGTATGGCTTCTTTTAGTTGAGCATACAATGTTCTAATTGGTATTGCCCGACCATAAGGCAATTGTAAATTTTTAACCATAAAAACGCCAACACCAAGGTCTGTTTCCTTATAATCGCCATCATAACGCTTATCAATACCATAGAGCATAGAGGTGTTACCTGTATTTCCATGATCTTGCATAGGAAAGCCAAAAGAAAAATTAAATTTAGTAGGATCTATTTTGTACTGTTTGCTCGCTTCAAAGTTCTTGTTTGCCCTTCCGAAGTTAAAGCTAATAGGAGCTGTCACACTATTTTTAAGATTTTTACTAGACTTATTAAATACATGGTTAAGACCACCCAAAATACCACCTTCTGAGCTCGATCCTGTTTGGTTATAGGTAATTGTACTATTGCTTATGTCACAACCCGCAAAAGGTGATATAAAGTTACGATTTCCAGTATAATGTATTTTGCTTTCTTCAGAAGTTTTAGAAGAAAATGCAATGGCTGCTAATTCGTTATCAAATACGTAATTGGACTTTTCTGCGCTTCTATCAAACAGTTCAGAATAAATAGATGCAGCAGATAAATAAGCGCCATTTGGCGATGGATGTTGGGTAGAAGTATCTTTTTTTCCACTTGTAAGGCGCTGCCAAGCCAGACCAGCTGGAATGGTTGTGAGTGCTGTTTTTGCACCATTTGCTGCTCGATAGGCAAATTCCTCGAAATGCGCAATTGGTGTAGTGGTTTTTTTATCCTCAGGCCATACCATCAATAACATGGGTTTTCCACCTCCTTCTTCAACTTTAGAAGCAATTTTATTAACCCCTAGGGCAAAATAGCCAGGTAGTTTTTCTACAATGTAAGGGTCTGCACCTATGATAACATAATCCCATTTGTTATCCGTTTGATTTGATAAATTATTCCAACGTTGGGTTTGCCCATCTGGCCAATAGTAATACTGAGTTAGCGAATGAGTATAATAATTTGCAGTGTACTTATCACCGCGTCCCCCTAATCCGTATTCAACAGCTTTTGCTTTGTAAATATTTTCTGAAGAAACTTTTATTTCTAAATCTAATGATTCATCCTGTTTCAGGATTTTTTCTAACTCTTGTGCAATTTTATCACTAGCAAAACCATTATATCCGCTATTGATAGATTGGCTTGTACCCAAAATTAGAATATTAAGTTTGCCATCTTTATTTTCATCTACAGACTTTGTAGTTTCGGTTGGAGTTTCAGCTGTGCCATCAAAAATTTCATCCTCATCCTTGTTGCAGCCTATAAATAATGATAAAAACAATGAGATTGTTAGAAATTTATACATAAGTTTTTATTTAGAATACTAAAATAAGATAATTAATCTAAAAAATCAAGACCTTTTTTGATTGTTAATATCAAATTTTGAAAGCATCCAAACTTAATTCATCCTCAAAAAGATGCCGAACAATTCCAAAGCACGAACTCAAACCACCTAAATTTTATCAAATCCACTCGCTTTGAGTATAACTCCAAAAGACTATATTTGTGATCATTTTTGTGTGCCTTATGATTATTAAGATCCATAAGAAAATATTAAACATTTATTCATATAATGCAGAACAAAGGACTTATTAAACTTTTTGCCATCCTATTCGGATTGGTTAGTTTGTATCAATTATCATTTACTTATTTCTCTAACAACATTGAAAACAATGCTGAGAAATACGCTTTTGACAGAAAAGCATCAGGAGAAAGCAAGTCGGTGCTAGAAAAATTCTATTTAGATTCAGTAGCAAACAAACCTGTTGTAAACATGCTATTTGCTAAGTTTACTTACAACGAAGCCAAAGAAAGATCACTGAACCTTGGGTTGGATTTAAAAGGAGGGATCAACGCTATACTGCAAGTATCTGTTGAAGAAATTCTAAACAAACTCTCGAACAACTCAACAAATCCTGTTTTTAAAGAAGCACTGGCAAAAACTGCCGAAAAGCAAAAAAATACGGATGATACTTTTTTAGAAACCTTCTTTAAAACGTTTAAAGAAATTAGCAATGGTTCTGTAAAATTAGGCGATCCCACCATATTTGGTAACAAAGCCTTGAGCGATAGAATCAATTTCAAGATGACTGACGAAGAGGTAAGACCAATCATTGAGGAAGAAATTACAGGTTCTATTAACACTGCTTTTCAGGTAATTAGAAGTCGTATTGATAAGTTTGGAGTTACCCAGCCCAATATTCAGCGAATAGGGAATTCTGGTAGAATATTGATTGAATTGCCAGGAGCAAAAAACATTGAAAGAGTTGAGAGATTATTACAAAGCACTGCAGAGCTTGAGTTTTGGGAATTAAATACCAACCAAGAAGTTGCAAGCTTTTTCTTGCAGGCAAACTCGGTAGTAGAGAAATACTTGAAAGAGCAAGAAGAAACAACTATTAGTGAAAATGAAAATGAAGCTTCAAAAGAAGAGGACGAGCTAAGAGATTTATTGGGCGATGCTGCTGATTCCATAGCAGCACCCGAAAGAAATAATTTATTCAGCGTTTTTCAGTTCAATCCTTTTCAGCAATCATCCATCATTGGTAGTGCTAAAGTTTTAGACACTGTAAAAGTGAATAAATATTTAAAAATGAGAAAAGTAAACGCTCTCTTGTCAAGAGAGATGAGGTATACCAAGTTTTTGTGGGATGCCAAGTCTTTTACGGTTACTAGATCAGACAATGAAGAGGTTGAAGAAAGAATCAACTTATACGCAATCAAGTCCAATAGAAACAACGAAGCGCCTATTCAAGGCAATGTTATAAGAGATGCTAGTCAGGAATATGGTCAGACAGGTGCGCCAGAAATCAGCATGACCATGAACAGCGTTGGTACTAAAAAATGGGCAAAAATGACCAGTGAGAACATTGGTAAATTTGTAGGTATTGTGTTGGATGACAAGGTTTACACAGCGCCAGTGGTAAATGATGCTATTAACACGGGTAGAACTTCTATTTCAGGAGGAAACATGACGGTGGCAGAAGCCCAAGATGTTTCAACAGTTTTAAAGGCAGGAAAGCTACCTTCTTCAGCACACATTATACAGTCTGAAATTGTAGGACCTTCTTTAGGACAAAAAGCAATTGACACAAGTTTCCGTTCTTTTGTTTTGGCACTTATTCTAGTATTGATTTGGATGATTTTTTACTACGGAAGGGCAGGTTTTTATGCAGATACGGCTTTGGTGGTTAATATTTTACTCATTTTTGGAGTGCTCTCTTCATTTGGAGCAGTACTTACCTTGCCAGGAATTGCAGGGATTATTCTAACCATTGGTATGTCGGTTGATGCGAATGTTATCATTTTTGAAAGAATCAAAGAAGGAATTCGAAATGGTGCCAATGTAAAAGCAGCGATTGCCCATGGCTTTAGCTTTAAAGGAGCATTGTCTGCCATCATTGATGCCAACATTACCACCATGCTTACAGGTATCATTTTGTATGTTTTTGGAACAGGACCTGTAAAAGGTTTTGCATATACTCTTATGTTAGGAATTATTACTTCCTTATTCACAGCAGTATTTATTACTCGAATATTGGTTGAAAAGTTTGCTTCAAAAAATCAAACATTTACCTTTAGTACAGGCATCACCAAAAATTGGTTCCAAAATATCAATGTACAGTTTATTCAAAAAAGAAAAATTGCCTACATCGTTTCCAGTATATTTATAGTAATTGGCATAGGGTCACTATTTACGAATGGATTGAATTATGGGGTGGATTTTGTAGGAGGAAGAAACTACATCGTTAAATTCGACAAAGAAGTAGAGTCTTCTCAGGTAGCGAATACCTTGAAAGAAGTATTTGGAAGCACTCCCGAGGTTAAATCTTACGGAGGTACAAGTCAGCTTAAAATTTCTACTAAGTACAAGATAGAAGAAGAAGGAAATTATATTGATAATGAAGTGCAATCTTTGTTGTTCGAAGGTTTGCAACCATACCTACCAAGCGGTATGACAGAGGCACAATTCAAAGTAGATTATGAAGGAGAGCGAAGCGCAGGTATTCAGAGTAAAATAAAGGTAGAACCTACCATTGCAGACGATATTAAAAGGGCAGCTGGTTGGGCAATTTTAGGTTCTTTGATTGTGGTGTTCCTATACCTTTACTCTAGGTTTAAAAAGCCGCAATACAGTCTTGGAGCTGTTGCTGCTGTTTTTCATGATGTGTTAATTGTGTTGTCTATATTTTCATTATTTTGGAAAGTAATGCCTTTTGATATGGAAATTGGTCAGTCATTCATCGCAGCCCTCCTTACGGTAGTTGGATATTCTATAAATGATACCGTGGTTATTTTTGATAGAATTAGAGAGTTTTCAGCAAAATTTGGTCCAAACGGACTTGATACAACCATCAACAAAGCGCTGAGTAGTACACTGGGTAGAACTATCAATACCTCACTTACTACGTTGGTAGTGCTTTTGGCTATTTTCTTATTTGGAGGCGACTCGATTAAAGGGTTTATGTTTGCATTAATTATAGGTGTGGTTGTAGGAACTTATTCCTCTTTGTTCATTGCTTCTCCATTGCTTTACGATACACTTAAAAAAGAAAATAAAGACAAAAAGGAATAGAGAATCTTATCCCATTAGTTAATAAGTGTAGTAAGTAAAGGAGGGAATATGATTTATTCATTAGTTCTCCTCCTATTTTAATTCGTTACCTAACAAAAATGATGCACAGTTTTAAAAACGATTATAGCGAAGGTGCACATCCAAATATCTTAAAAGCACTGACAGAAACAAACCTAAGCCAGCAAAACGGCTACGGATTGGATGAGTATTCAGAAAAAGCTGCCAATCTGATTCGTGAACGTGTACAAAACCCAAATGCTGATGTTCATTTTGTATCTGGAGGAACACAAGCAAATTTTATTGTGATTGAATCGATTCTTCGCTCCTATGAATCCATCATTGCTCCTACTACAGCTCATATTTTTAAAGATGAGGTAGGTGCTATTGAAGCAACTGGTCATAGAATTGATACCGTAGAATGTAAGGATGGGAAGCTAACTTCATGTGATATCAAATCAGTTGTAAATAAATATTGGACTGAACATTCATTAAAACCAAAAATGGTTTTCATAACCAATTCAACAGAAATTGGTAGTGTATACACTAAGAAAGAATTAGAAGATGTTTCTAGCTACTGCAAAAAGAATGGATTGTATCTTTTTTTGGATGGTGCTCGTCTAGGCGCTGCATTATGCTCTAAATCCTGCGATTTAACTTTACCCGAACTCTCCAAACTCGTAGATGTATTTTACATTGGAGGAACCAAAAATGGAGCTTTACTTGGCGAAGCTATTGTGATTAACAACGATCAATTGAAAGAAAACTTTAGGCTGCACCTTAAACAACGAGGTGCTTTGCTCGCAAAAGGAAGAGTGCTAGGCATTCAGTTTTTGGAGCTTTTTAAAGACAATTTATATTTTGATCTTGCCAAGCAAGCAAATAAAATGGCAGACAAACTTGCTCAAGGAATTACAGAATTAGGCTGCGAATTTTTGTCAAAACCTGTTTCAAACCAATTGTTTCCGATACTTCCAAATAACATTATCGATGAATTGTTAAAGGAATTTCACTTTTATAAGTTGTTCAGCATTACGGATGATACATCAGCAATAAGACTTGTTACCTCATGGATGACTGAGGAGTTTGCTGTAGATAAGTTTGTTGAGACGCTTAAAAAATTAAAAGCAACAAAAAGTTTGACTCCAGTTACCAAGTAATTAACAAGAATTGTTTTGCAATTCGGTAAAATAAAAAAGAAATGAAAAACTTACTGATTTTTGGCCCTCCAGGTTCAGGAAAAGGAACACAAGCAGACCGATTGAGAGAGAAATATCAGTTGATTCATATCTCAACCGGAGATGTTTTTAGAAGAAATTTAAAGAGTAAAACCAAGCTTGGACTCTATGCAAGGTCTTTTATGGATAAAGGTCATTATGTTCCAGATGAGGTAACTATAGAGATGCTGAAACAAGAAGTAGAAAGCAGCCCAGAGTCTAATGGCTTTATTTTTGATGGTTTTCCAAGAACCATTTCACAGGCAGAAGCTTTGGAAGCATATTTAGCGGAAAAGGGACAGGAAATAAGCGGAATGCTTTCTTTGGAAGTGGAAGAAGAGGTGCTGGTGACAAGAATTTTAAAAAGAGCCAAATCAAGTGGCAGGGCCGATGACCAAGATGAAGCCAAAATCAGAGACCGCTTTACAGAATATCAAGAAAAAACTGCATTACTCAAAGATTTTTATCAAAAAAAAGACAAATACCATAGCGTTAATGGTGTAGGTACAATCATTGATATTGCAGATGAGTTGAGTGCGATTATTGATTCATTGTAAAATAGATAAAGCAACTATTTAGCTTTTTTAATTGTTTATAACAATCTTTTTTGCACTCATTGCGGTACTGCTCAATGCAGCTAATCCTAGATATGTTTCAAAGCTTTCTCTTGGTAAAAAGACAGTACTCCTAATTTATATTCAAACCTTTTTTTTGAAGTTGTTTAGCTAGAAGAATATCGGTTTTTCCCTAATTATTGCAACTAACACCAATTTGACTATTAAATGCCGCCAAAAAATGCATTTATTTTCTTTTCTATCTCCTTGCTTATAATTTCCGTAGCTATGCTATGCAAATCATACACGCTGTCATATAAAGAAAAAGCATTTTTTTTAACGACTTTTAATAGTCAAACGGTTATAATAATACCTGTCTAACCTCTTTTGTTATATTTATTTATTATAAATAAATATATTTGCAATATAAAACGAAAAAAAATGAACAATAATCAAAATAAATTTATTGACTATTGCAAAAAATTTATCAAGGAACAAGATGCAGAAAAATCATTTTTACTGCTCAACGATATATGCGAACTCATTATAAAAGCAAAAAATACTTCTGAAATAGAAGAAATCATTCATTTAATTGATAGAGAATTACTTGTAAAAAAAGCAGCTGAAATTGATTTAAATGAAGAGATAAAAAATGCCAAAGAGTATTTAAAGTACAAAAGCACTGAAACAATACCTTATGCTTGGTCATTTCAAGACTATTACAACCGAGAAGTAGATTTTATATTAAAGAATATACCCAAAGGGAAATTACCTAATAGGATTAGTATTGTTGGTCAAGGTGCTATGCCATCTTTGGCAGAAGCTTTTAGAAGGAAATATCCTATTGTATCATTTGATTTTTACGACATTGATTTTAGGGTTTATGCTTTGTCTAAACTTTCCCTTAGAGAAAAACATTCAGAACATGATCAATACGATCGTTTTTATTGTAAAAGCGCATCAGAAATAGAGTGTTTTGATTCTGAATTGGTGATTGTTTCAAATGCTGTCATTGATTATCTGAACATTGACAGTTTAAGGAAGTCCCCATCTATTTTTATTAGATCTTCCACCCCAGCTGGTAGTACTGTCTATCCTAGATTAGATCCTGTTAAAATAACTAATGAAGGCTATAACTGCCAAACTGAAACAGATCCTGTTTACGGCATACATGAATGGTATTTATTCACAAAACCTCAAGAAGGTAAAATTGGAAAAGAAAAATCGGATGCTACATCTACAATTTTTGAAGATAAGAAGCCTCCAATGGAGAGAAGATTTAGTATTTAGGGAAAGTTAAATACACTTAACAATAAATTTATGATAGACTTAGGGGGTTTACTTGCCACAGCACCAGATAAAACAAAACTTGTAGAAAAAGCAGCTAACACTTACGATTTTTTAAAAGAGGGTTTTGAAAATCTTGATGAAACACTAGTCCTTTACGATGCTCAAGCAGTTCAAAGTATTCCAGCGTTTGTATTGCCAATTTTAGAAGAGGGTTCAAAAAAGACAAATTTTTATACTCAAATTGCAGGAACTTCTGAGTTTTTAGATGCACTGTCAAAAGATGCAGAAAAAAGAGGCTTGGCATTTACTAAAAAAGACAACATCGCTATTTCTGGCGGAGGTGCTACAGGTTGTTTTAGTGCCCTGTGCCATACATTGATAGAGAAAAATGATGTTGTTTTAGCTATTGCACCAACTTATATCTTATTTGCAAACCACGTTCAGTCCTGCGGTGGAGAATTGGTACTTGTTGATGCCAGTTGGAAGGAAGATAAAGAGCGTTATTCGGTTTCTGCAAAAGATTTGGAAGCAAAAATATTTGAACAAAAAATGTCGGGAAAGAAAATAAAAGCTGTATTTGTAATCAATCCAAGAAATATCGATGGTGAGATATGGCTCAAAAATGAGGTTGATGAATTAGCTAAAGTTATCAATAGTAATAATTTGCTTGTAATTGAAGATAAAGTTTACCAAGGAACGGTATATGATGAATCAGAAGGAAAAGTCTGTTATTTCGGAGAACATCCGTTGGTCAAAGATCAGGTAGTTTCGATTGATTCGGTAAGTAAGAGATATGGTGCTACACAGTGGAGGCTTGGTTGGATATTAGGTCCAAAGGAAATTGTAGAAAAAGCTAGAGAGCATCTTACTCAATCTGTTTGGTCTGCTTCAGAAAAGTATCAGAAAGCAACAGCGCAAATGATTTTGGCAGAACTTGGGCTCAATGAACATAAAAATTCCATGCTTTCTTATTTCGAAAAAAACATATCGGAGTATAAAAAAAGAAGAGATTTATGTCTATTAGTATTTAATGGTAAGGACAAATATGAACAATTAGCTAACGAGAGATCTGAGTTATTAAGCATCGATACTTTGAAAAAAAACTATAGCGATTTTATTGGAAAATACAGTATAAACTTGCATGAAGGTATTGAAAGTTACTCAACACCTGTTTTACCGAAGGCAACAATGTTTATACCAATAAAACTTGATGAAAAAGCACTGGAACCGCTAAAAAGCAATACTAATTTCCCCGATTTACTTTTCGCAAGAGTATTGCTCATGGAAACAGGGGTTTGTATCCTTCCTCCCAATGAGCTAACCCTGCCAGACAATCATAGTGTTTTTAGAATGGAGCTTGGGGTAGATATTGAGGTTCTCTTTAAAGCGCTCTCTCTTATGCAAGAGTTCTGTAAAAATTGGAAAATAACAAGCGCTATAAAACGTGAAGCAATTGTGAAAAAGTCACTAAAAGATTTGCCAAAAAAGTATATTATTAGGGATAATACTGTCAATGTCAATGATAAAACAGATATAGAGGTTGCCTTGCCAATTAATGAGAGAGGCGGTAAGGGAGAGGAATACAGTTCATTACGCACTAGAGGAACGACCAAACGATGTAACGCCTTTTAATAAATGACAATTTAAATCAACCTAAAGTTAGTTAGCAGTTAGTACGCTAGATAGAGTAATGCCAATACAAACGTATCTATAAATATTTTCTAACTCGTGAATTATAGAAACTTAAAAAATGTAACTTATTGATTTGCAGAATAAAAAATCTAAATTTGCTTGAGCTAGAAGGTAATGCTTTCATAGTTTGACTTTTCATAGTTCTATTGGTAAATTAGCTTCAATTCCATATATTTGCTTTAGATGACTTAAAAATGATCATAAAAAGAAAATTCAACAACTATTACTTCTATTTTTTTGACTAAAAATTTAGAGGCGTTGTTGTATATATAAAACTCAAAAAGTCTCGAAAAAAACTCGAGGCTTTTTTTTTGAACTTTACTCAAAAAGAAAAAAAATATGAAAGTAGCCATTCAAGGCATCAAAGGATCTTTTCATCACATTGTAGCAAAAGCTCACTTTGGAGATGAACTAGAGCTAATTGAGTGCTTGTCTTTTGCTGAAATGCCAAAATTGCTAGCAGAAAAAAAGGCAGACTTACTGGTAATGGCAATAGAAAACTCCATTGCGGGAGCCATTTTACCTAACTACGCTTTGATTGATCGCTACAAACTATCCATTACGGGGGAGCATTACCTAAAAATTCAGCATCATTTAATGGCTTGCCCTGGACAAAAAATAGAAGACATTCACGAAGTGATTTCTCATCCAATGGCATTGTTGCAATGTCAGCGTTTTTTTGATCAATACCCACACATAAAGCTAGTGGAAGATCAAGATACTGCCAGTGCTGCTAAAAAAATAGCTGATAGGCAGTTAAAAGGAATTGCAGCCATTGCTAGCAGCATTGCTTCGGAGCTTTATAAGCTCGAAATGTTGGCTGAAAATATTCAAACCATCAGAAATAACAGCACTCGCTTTTTTGTGCTGTCAAATAAAGAAATCGAAAAAAATAGCCAGGTTAACAAAGCGTCTATCAAATTTATTACAAACAATGAAGTTGGAAGTTTGGCAAGCGTACTATCGGTATTGGCAAAGCATCGTTTAAATCTTTCAAAAATTCAGTCTATGCCTGTGATTGAAACCCCTTGGAAGTATGCTTTTTTCGCGGATTTTAGCTTTGCAAATTATCAGGATTATTGCAATGCCCTCCAAGAAATTAAAGACAACGTAGCCATGCTAAAAATATTGGGTGAATACATAGAAAATAAACAGTCATGATTGAAAAAGCAGAGAGACTACAAGAGGTAAAAGAATACTACTTTTCTAAAAAGTTGCGAGAAATTTCGGATCTAAAGTCAGCAGGTAAGTCAATCATCAATATTGCTATTGGCAATCCAGATATTCCGCCAGCTCCAGAGGTAATCCAAGCGATGAATCATACTGCTTCTATTAAAAATGCACATCAATATCAAAGCTACCAAGGTATTCCAGCGCTTAGAGAAGCCATTTCGAATTTTTATCAGAAACATTACCAAGTAACTATAAATCCAGCAAATGAAATTTTGCCTTTAATGGGTTCAAAAGAAGGCATCATGCATATTTCCATGGCTTTTTTGAACAAAGGCGATAAAGTGCTGGTTCCCAATCCTGGCTATCCTACCTATTCAAGTGTGTCGAGGTTGTTGCAAGCTGAAGTGATTAACTACAACTTAACTTCCCAGAATAATTGGTTTCCAGATCTTGAGGAGCTTTCTAAACAAGACTTATCTAGGGTAAAAATTATGTGGGTAAATTATCCGCACATGCCCACAGGTGCCATTGCTTCTGAAAATGATTTTTTAAGGTTGATCAGTTTTTGCAAAAAACATCAAATACTTTTGGTAAATGACAATCCATATAGTTTTATTTTAAACGATCGACCAAGCAGTATTTTATCAATTACAGGGGCAAAAGAGGTTTGTTTGGAACTTAATTCTTTTAGCAAAACCTTTAATTTACCAGGCTGGCGAGTTGGTATGGTATTGGGTAAATCTGAAATAATTGAAGCTATTTTAGCGGTTAAAAGCAATATGGATTCTGGTATGTTTTTAGGTATTCAGCACGGTGCCATTGCAGCAATGAATTTAGGAGACGATTGGTTGAATAACTTAAACAGCACCTATAGAGAACGCAGAAAATTAGTGTGGGAAATCTTTGACAAGCTTGGTTGTACTTATGATAAAGAAGCAAAAGGGTTATTTGTATGGGCGAAAATTCCTAGCAATCAAGAAGCCATCGCTTACACAGATAAATTGCTTTACGAGAAAAACATTTACATTGCTCCAGGTGAAGTATTTGGAACAAACGGAAAGGAGTACGTAAGAGCATCTTTATGTACGCCCGAAGAAAAGTTAAAAGAAGTATTAAATAGGCTTAATTAAAAATAATGGAGCAAATTGCAGTAATAGGTTTAGGATTGATTGGAGGTTCTATGGCCTTTGATTTGAAAGAAAGGGGAGATTTTGAAATCATTGGTTTTGACAAAAACGAAGACCATGTATCCAAAGCGCTTTCTATAGGTTTTATTGATAAAAAAGGAATTCCAGAGGATTTAAAACAGGTTTCGGCAGTGATTGTTGCAGTACCTGTTGATATCACCGCAAAAGTAGTGGGGGAGGTGCTGGATCAGATCAATAGTTCCGCTTTTGTATTTGATGTTGGTTCTGTAAAAGGAAATATTTGCAAAGCCATTAACAAACACCCAAAAAGAAAACAATTTGTAGCTGCCCACCCTTTTGCAGGAACAGAGCATTCGGGTCCAGAAGCTGCCATTCGCGGGTTGTTCGATAATAAAGTCAACATTATTTGTGAGGCAGATAAGTCCGATTGGCGACAGCTTGACAAGGCGATCAGTCTTTTTAAATTGCTGAAAATGAAAATTAAAATGATGGATCCACAGGCACACGACCGTCATGCAGCGTATGTTTCGCATTTGTCTCACGTGAGCTCTTTTATCTTAGGAAAAACCGTGTTGGATATCGAAAAAAGTGAAGAAACCATTTTCGACATGGCAAGTACAGGTTTTGCCTCTACAGTTAGGTTGGCTAAAAGTTCTGGAAAAACATGGTCGCCGATTTTTCTCGAAAATAAAGAAAATATTGTAAAAGCAACCGAAGAATACATCAAAAATTTACAAATGTTTAAGGAAGCTATTGTGCAAGAAGACAAAACTAAATTAACAGCAATTATGAATGAAACCAATCATATCAAAGCTATTTTAGAAGGAATTATTACTAACAACTCATAAATAAAAAAAATGCAAATTTCAAAAGATAACCGAACGTGGTTAGATGATTTCAACCTTTCACACCCATTGGTGATTGCTGGACCGTGTAGTGCAGAAACGGAAGATCAAATGTTAAAAACGGCTCATAAATTAAAAGATACAGACGTAAGTGTTTTTAGGGCAGGAATTTGGAAGCCAAGAACACGACCAGGAGGATTTGAAGGGGTTGGAGAGATTGGATTGCCTTGGTTGCAGAAAGTAAAAGAAGAAACCGGCATGAAAGTTATTACAGAGGTTGGGAATGCCAATCATGTAGCGCTGGCACTTAAACACAACATCGATATGTTATGGATTGGTGCTAGAACAACTGTAAACCCTTTTGTAGTGCAAGAAATTGCAGATGCACTAAAAGGTGTAGACATCCCCGTGTTGGTAAAAAACCCTGTAAATCCAGACCTGCCACTTTGGTTGGGTGCAGTAGAGCGATTTAAAAATGCGGGAATTAGCCAGCTAGGCGTTATCCATAGAGGTTTTTCTACCTATAATAATTTGAATTTTAGAAACAGACCCACATGGCGTATTGTGATTGAGTTGATGAGGAATTTTCCAGATTTACCAGTGATTATTGACCCTTCACATATTTGTGGAAGAAGAGATACCATATTCGAAGTTTCTCAAGCAGCCCTAGATTTAAGATTCCATGGTTTGATGGTGGAAACTCATATAGATCCTGACAATGCGTGGAGTGATGCAAAACAGCAAATCACACCAGAAGTGCTTATAAAAATGATGGAAGATCTAAAGGTTAGAAAGAATACCAGCTCGAAAGAAGATTTTCAGCATAGGTTGAATGCTTACCGAAAAGAATTAGATACAGTTGATCATCAAATGATTGAATTGCTTGCTGACAGAATGGAAGTTGCAAAAAATATTGGACTGCTTAAGGAAGAGGAAAATGTATCTGTACTTCAGCCAAGTCGTTGGTCAGAAATCCTAGAAAAGATGGTGGAGCAGGCTTCTCAAAAAGGTCTTAAAAAAGAGTTTATACTTGAAGTTTTTAAATCTATTCACGTTGAATCTATTGATGTTCAGCAACGTGTAAGGAAGGAGCTATAGTTTTTTTGAAAATGCCTTGTTATGCCAATTTGACTTTCAAATTGGTATTTGGTTTCGAGAAAGTTTGAAGGGAAGTGATAGGAAATAAAATATTCTATTTTCTACTGTTCTTCAGGCTTTTTCTTTTTTTAGAAAACATACTCAAAGCATATAGATCTCGAGATTTTTATGATCATTTTTTCTCTTTTTTCTCCGTTAAAACTTATCAATATAGCTGAGCAATGCTTTAAAATTTTGCCTTGATAAAGAAAAAAAAGTGCTATTATATTCCCCGAAAACCAATACTTTTTTAAGTATAATATAAAAAAAAAGAGAGGTATTCAAGATGAATACCTCTCTTAAATTAGTCGGTTACCTTCGCAACCAACCAAAATCAACTAACCAAACTTTATTTTTAATAGCACTTAAAATGTGCGTATTTTCATTGTTTTTATACAAGGGTAACATTTTTTTCTTGTAAATCAAAATAATATTTAACGTTATTTTTGTATAGAATTTATTTTTTTATTCATTTGTCTGTATTTCAGTAAATTGTGAATTTAATTAATTTTCATTAAAACTTGAATTCATGAATAAAGGGCGTGAATCCTGTCATGTTTTCTCATGTGAATTGGAGTTTTTTGGAATTATAAATGAAGCTTTTATTGATAGTAGAAATTCTCGAAATTAGAGAACTTCTGAAAATTTGATATCTGTTAGAAAGCAACACTTCTTTTTTTAGTTAGAATTTATCAACGAGCTGTGTGGTACTTTTAAAATTCGCCTTGATAAAGAAAAAAATAGTGATCTTAAGTTTCCTGAAAACCTAATTTGATTTGAGTATATTTACTTTCTAATACTAAAAAAATTAAAATGCAAGCTTCTACCATGGAGGATGTTAGAAAAGAATCACTTCAAAAATTAAGAGACTTAGGTATTGAGCCATTCCCAGCAGCTGAGTTTAAAAGGACTGCTTTGGTCAATCAAATCTTAGAAAATTTCGAAAAGTTCAATGGCAAAGAGGTGGTGATAGCTGGAAGAATGATGAGTAGAAGAATCATGGGAAAAGCTTCATTTGCAGAGCTTAAAGATGCTTCAGGTCGCATGCAAGTATACCTTAATAGAGATGAGTTGTGCCATGATGATGAGGCGGTTATGTACAATACAGTTTTTAAAAAACTGTTAGATATTGGTGATATTGTAGGCATAAGAGGGGAGGTTTTCAAGACAAATGTTGGAGAAACGTCTATTAATGTAAAAGAGTTGACGCTGTTAACCAAAAGCTTGAGACCGTTACCCATTGTAAAAACCGATGCAGATGGCAACGTACATGATGCTTTTTCCAACCCAGAGCAAAGATACCGTCAGCGGTATGTAGATTTGATTGTGAATGATCAGGTAAAAGAAACCTTCATCAAAAGAACTAAAATCACGAATACAATACGTCAGTTTTTCAACGATCGTGGTTATTTAGAGGTGGAAACACCAATTCTTCAGCCAATACCAGGAGGGGCTTCTGCAAGGCCTTTTCAGACACATCATAATGCTTTGAACATGCCGCTTTACTTAAGAGTTGCCAATGAATTGTATTTAAAAAGACTTATTGTTGGTGGCTTTGATGCGGTGTATGAATTCGCAAAGGCTTTTAGGAATGAAGGAATGGACAGAACGCACAACCCTGAATTCACGATTATGGAGTTGTATGTGGCTTATAAAGATTACCGTTGGATGATGAATATGACAGAAGAGCTGCTGGAAAAAGTTGCCATAGAATGTAATGGAAAAACCATGGTAGAAATTGGAGAAAACAAAGTTGATTTTAAAGCCCCTTACCCTAGAGTACCTATTTTAAAAGCCATTGAAAACCATACAGGTATTGATGTATCTGGGATGAATGAAGAAGCATTGAGAGCTGCTTGTGTAAAATTAGGTTTAGAGGTAGATGAAACCATGGGAGTTGGCAAGCTAATCGACGAGATTTTTGGCGAAAAGTGTGAGCATCATTACATTCAGCCAACTTTTATCACTGATTATCCAAAAGAAATGAGTCCGCTTACCAAAGAACATAGGTCGAACAAAGCGCTTACAGAGCGTTTTGAGTTGATGGTAAATGGCAAAGAGCTCGCCAATGCGTATTCAGAATTAAATGACCCGATTGATCAGCGTGAACGCTTTGAAGATCAACTAAAACTCTCTGAAAAAGGCGATGATGAAGCCATGTTTATAGACCAAGATTTTTTGAGATCGCTGGAGTATGGAATGCCACCAACTTCGGGTATAGGCATTGGTATTGATCGTTTGGTAATGTTTATGACCAACAATCAATCTATTCAGGAAGTCTTGTTCTTCCCTCAAATGAAGCCAGAAAAAAACAAATCTCAGATGACGGAAGAGGAGTTAGATGTTTACTCTTTGATAAAAGGACTTGAGTCAGTTGCACTAGAAGACACAAAGAGCAAAAGCGGGTTGAGCAACAAAAAATGGGACAAGGTAATCAAGTCGCTTACTGCAAAAGCAATCATAAAAGTTGAACGTTTAGAGGATGTGATGGTTATGAAAGACAACCTATCTTAATAATGTTGTTTTACAGTATTTTAGGAATTTTAAATTCATAAAAGCAAAAAAAATCGTAAACTTGTAAAAAATTTGAAAAATGTATTTAACAAAAGAGAAAAAAGTAGAATTCTTTGAAAAACACGGTAAATCTTCTACAGATACTGGCTCATCTGAAGGTCAGATAGCATTACTTACTTATAGAATCAAGCACTTAACAGAGCATCTTAAAGAAAATAAAAAAGATTTCAATACCAAAAGATCGTTGATCAAAATGGTAGGACAAAGAAGAAGATTGTTAAATTACTTAACAAAATCTGATATTTCTAGATACCGTTCTATCATCAAAGAGCTAGAATTAAGAAAATAAGCACACCAAAGAACAAAATTCAGCCCTTGAAGGTAAAGAAGTGAATTCAAAAGATTGAATTCAGATATATACTCCTGCCTTTAACCATGCTAATCATAAAATTAAAGAAATATGTTGCCAAATGTACATTCGCAAATAATAGATCTTGGAGATGGTAGAACCATTACCATAGAGACAGGAAAATTAGCAAAGCAAGCAGATGGTGCTGTAGTTGTACGGATGGGGAATACGATGTTGCTTGCAACAGTTGTTTCTGCTAAAAAAGCAAGCCCAGGAATAGATTTTCTCCCATTAACGGTAGATTATAGAGAAAAATTTGCAGCAGCAGGTAAATATCCAGGAGGTTTTTTGAAAAGAGAAGCAAGGCCAAGCAACGAAGAAATTCTTACCATGAGACTGGTAGATAGAGTTTTAAGACCTATGTTTCCAAAAGATTACCACGCAGAAACACAGGTAATGATTCAGTTGATGTCGCACGACGAAAATGTAATGCCAGATTCGCTTGCTGGGTTAGCAGCTTCTGCAGCATTGCATATTACAGACATACCTTTTGACGGTCCAATTTCTGAAGTAAGAGTAGCAAGAATAAACAATGAATTTGTTATCAACCCAAGTAGGGCTCAGCTTCAAAATGCTGATATCGACCTTATGATTGGTGCAAGTGAAGATTCTGTTGCCATGGTTGAAGGGGAGATGAAAGAAGTTTCTGAAGAAGAAATGACAGCAGCCATTAAGTTCGCACACGAAGCCATCAAAGTACAGTGTAAAGCACAACAGATGTTGGCTGAGAAAGTAGGTAGAAAAGAGACCAGAACATACGATAAAGAGGCAGTAGAAGAAGCGCTTGAAGCTACTGTTCAGGAACTAGCTTATCAAGCCTGCTATGAGCTTGCTAAATCTAATACTGCAAAGCAAGAACGAACCGATAGGTTTTCGGACTTGTTTAATGAAATAAAAGAGAAATTTACGGAAGAAGAACTTGAAGAAAAACTTCCATTGATTGCTAGGTATTTTGGAAAAGTTAAGAAGTCTGCCATAAGAGATCTAACACTTAAAGAAGGTATTCGATTGGATGGTAGAGCTACTACAGATATTCGTCCAATATCTTGTGAGATAGACTATTTACCATCAGCGCATGGATCGGCTCTTTTTACTCGCGGAGAAACACAATCTCTTACAACCGTAACTTTAGGAACTTCACGTGAATCTAAGATGGTAGACACCCCTTCGTACTCAGGAGAAGAAAAGTTTTACCTACACTATAATTTCCCACCATTTAGTACTGGAGAAGCAAAACCATTAAGAGGAACTTCGAGAAGAGAAATAGGGCATGGAAACTTAGCGCAAAGAGCTTTGCAACATGTAATTCCAGAAGATTGCCCATACACGGTTCGTGTAGTTTCAGAAATTCTAGAATCTAACGGTTCTTCTTCAATGGCAACCGTATGTGCGGGTACTATGGCATTGATGGATGCAGGGATTAAAATATCTAAGCCTGTTTCTGGAATAGCAATGGGGCTGATTTCTAAAGGCGATGAATATGCAGTATTGTCTGATATTTTGGGTGATGAAGACTTTTTGGGAGATATGGATTTCAAAGTAACAGGTACAAAAGATGGTATCACTGCTTGCCAAATGGATATCAAAATCAAAGGGCTTTCTTATGAGATTTTAGAAAATGCACTTAATCAGGCAAAAGAAGGTCGTTTACACATCTTAAATAAGATGGAAGAAACGATTGATGCTCCTACCAATAGTGTTAAAGCGCATGCTCCAAAAATTATAACCAAAGAAATTCCTGGAGAATTTATTGGTGCAATCATCGGTTCTGGTGGTAAAACCATACAGGAGCTACAAAAAGACACAAATACTACCATAGTAATTGAAGAGGTTAACGGAAAAGGTGTTGTAGAGATTTTAGGAACCAATCAAGATGGTATTGACAAAGTATTGGCAAAAATAGAGGCTATTATGTTTAAACCTACGGTAGGCGATACATACCAAGTAACCGTTGTTAAAATGCTTGATTTTGGAGCCGTGGTTGAGTTTAACGATGGCCCTGGAAACGAAATGCTCTTGCACATTTCCGAACTTGCATGGGAAAGAGTAGCAGATGTAAAAGATGTTATTAATATGGGAGATACTTTTGAAGTTAAATATTTTGGAATAGATCAGAGAACGAGAAAACCTAAAATATCTAAAAAAGCACTTCTAAAAAGACCTGAAAGAACAGAACAAGAGAGTTCTTAGTAAAGAATAAGAAATAATATATTTATTAGCCTCACCTTAATTTATTAAGTTGAGGTTTTTTTTATGTACTTATTTCAATTAATTTTTCAGAGAATTACTCAAATAATTTTGCTGTTCAGTGAATTTAGGAGCAATATTTTTTTCTTTATCAAGACAATATTTTGAAGCATAACTATATTGGTGAATTTTTACGGAGAGAAAGGGTGGGGGAGAGATGATCATCAAATTACGAAAAACTATTCAGTTTGAGTATATATAAGAGTTGCGAAATTTCAACCAATTGACAATCATTGGAAAAATATTTTTAGATGTATTTTTCTTGGTGCAAAGTAAGTTTCAGAACGGCTACATTTTTTTCATTGTGTACCTTTGTTTCCTGAATAGCATAGCTATAGGAATTATGAATAAGGAATTAGAAAGTTAAATGAATGTACTTTATGGTTTCTTTTAATAGTCGAATTACTATAATTCATTTTTTGAAATCTTAAGATAAAGGCTTAAATATTACTTTTAAGTTTTACAAAAATCGATATGGAATAATTACACCCTTCAAAATTTGAATTTAAAAATCTTAAATTAATACGAAATGGAAAAAAAAGAAACTAAAGAAGAGTTGTTAAAGCGTATTGAAGATATAGAACTTATAATTCGTTTTATTACGAAAGAAAAGAGCTCTATTCTCGAATAGGTAATTAAGTATTCTTCTCAGTTTACTAATCTTACTAGAGAATTTAATGCGCGTATGCCTTTGATGGTGAAGGTAATTGAAACGAAATTGGCAATAGATATCAAAAATGTTGAAGGAGAACTTATTAAACTCCAAATATCACTAAAACCTCATAATCAACGTGTTGAAAAACTTAAAACTGCTATTGATCTTACAAAAAATGAAATCGAGGTAATAGAGAGTAATAATGAGGAATTTAAGGTAATAGAGATTATTAATGGTGAATTCGAGATAATAAAGAAGATTAATAAGAATAAGGAAATCAAGGTAATAGAGCCTAATAAAAAAGTAAATAATAAATTATTTTCTAGATTTCTAAATTTTTTTAGAAAAAGAGGTAATAAAAATGATAGAATTCCCACTGATAGATATTTGAATTTTCCTGAATTTACTATCACTTCTGGGGTTTTACCTTATCAAAAATTTGACGAAGATTTTGCAGGAGAAGAAAGGAAACCAAGGATTCTTTTTAGTGGTTATAGAATAAATAAACATTGACGAAAAAACCTGATGAAACTCTTAATAATGCTAGACGTATTTTATTTATTTTCAAAAAGACTTCAAAGATAATTAAATTAATAGGAAAACGAATATTTAAATATGCATGACTTAAGGACATTCCAAAACTTAACTATTGTTAGAATTTTGAAACGTAGACATAATTTTAACAATAATAAGGAGGGGGATAATTAGAAAAAATCTGTGAATTGAGTATAATAAAGTTAACTCTTACCACCTTGTTAGCGGACCTAAAACATTTTGAATATAACTCCCTTCAATAAGAAGTAATAAGGTTACGAATATCATTAAGAAAGCTGAAGTCCAGATGATTGCATTTCTTAAAGGCTTTTTTTCATGGGATAGGTGCATAAAAAACCAAGCAATATAATATGCTTTTGCCACTGTTAAAAGAATGAATAAAATATTTAAAGGACTGGTTCCTAGTACAGTTGTTAAATGAAGAAAATCAGGTTTCCAGATACCTAAAGCAACTTCAGCAATTGTGATTACTGAGAGTAGTGTAAAAACCACCCAAACCTTTTTTTTGTCTGAGTAATCATTTATTTTATTCAATGTTTGGTTTTCTGTCATAGTTGATTTCAATAAAAAAGCCTGACTTGTAAATTACAAAAGTCAGGCTAAATTTTTGGGTTAAATTTTGAACATTAAAATGATTTCATAAATTTCTATACACGAAGTTCACTTAAGCTTCAATTAATGAAACTCTTTCAAACCCAATAACCGCTGTTTTGTTTTGTTGTAAATATTCTGCAACCGTAATTTTTTCATCTTTGATAAACTTTTGATCAAGCAGGCATTGTTCTTGATCAAGCAAGGTATTTTTAGTTATAAAACTCTCTAATTTACCTACCAGTATTTTATCTACAATGTTCTCTGGCTTTCCTTCTGCAAGCAGTTCAGCTCTCATGTTGTTTTTTGCATTGTTCAGCACCTCATCCGTTAATTGAGATCTAGAAACATACGTTGGTACCTCTTTGATGTGTTTACCAAGCTTTGCAAACTCAATATTATCCTTTTTGATGGCAGCGATTCTAGCTTCTGTTTCAGATTCTATATAATCAGCTGTAAATTCTTTATGAGATAATTTGATTGCCCCCATTGCAGCTGCCTGCATGGCTACATCTTTTGCAATAACTGTTGCATTTTCAATATTTGTTCCAAGCGCAGAAACTGTTGCGATTCTATTACCTGCATGAATATAAGAACCTACAAATGCACCTTCTACTCTTTTAAAAGAACCAATTTCTATCTTTTCGCCAATTAAGCCTGTTTGTTCTGTAAGTTTTTCAGTAACAGTCATTCCATCGATGGTTGCATTCAAAAATGCATCTAAGGAATTATGGTCAATAGCAACACTAGCTAATTGTTTAGCTAATTTTACAAAATCGTCATTTTTGGCAACAAAGTCTGTTTCGCACATAAGTGCAATAACCACTCCTACAGTGTTTTCATCATTTGTAATTGCGATGGTAGCCCCTTCGTTGGTTTCTCTATCTGCTCTTTTTGCTGCAATTTTTTGCCCTTTTTTACGAAGGATTTTGATTGCCTCTTCGAAGTTTCCCTCAGCTTCTACAAGTGCATTTTTACAATCCATCATTCCAGCACCCGAAGTTTTTCTTAGGTTGCTTACATCAGCTGCTTTTATATTAGCCATTTCTGTGTTTTTAAAATTTAAAATGTACCCTACTGTTCTTTAGTGCTATTCTCTTTGTTAGAGGTTCTGCTTTCCAAACCTTCTGCAATGGCTTTTGTAACATAGCTCAATACTGCATCGATAGATTTTGAAGAGTCGTCGTTTGAAGGAATCACATAATCTATTCCTCTAGGCTCCGAATTTGTATCAACCATTGCAAAAACAGGAATATTTAATTTATTTGCTTCTGCAACAGCAATTTGCTCTTTTTTTACATCTACTACAAATATTGCACTAGGTAAACGAGTCATATCAGATATAGAACCTAAGTTTTTTTCAAGCTTAGCACGTTGACGATTTATTTGAAGCTTTTCTCTTTTTGAAAGCGCATCAAAAGAACCATCTTTTTTCATCCTGTCAATCGCACTCATTTTCTTTACTGCCTTTCTAATGGTTGCGAAATTGGTAAGCATTCCCCCAGGCCACCTTTCTGTAATATAAGGCATGTCAATTTCTTTTGACTTTGCCTCAACAGTATCTTTTGCTTGCTTTTTGGTAGCAACAAATAATATTTTTCTACCAGAGTTTGCAATTTTTTTCAGCGCTTCACTTGATTCCTTGATTTTCGAAATCGTTTTGAAAAGATCTATGATATGTATACCCTTACGCTCTCCATAAATATATGGAGCCATATTTGGATTCCATTTTCTTGTTAGGTGTCCAAAATGAACACCTGACTTCAGTAATTCTTGTACTTCTGTGTTTTGCATTTGTTGATTGTTTACGTTCCTTTAATTTTATGCAACAGCTCTATAAAACTTAGATATGATAGCTGTTTGGATGCTAAACTTATGTTTATTGATTAATATAAATCGATATCTCATTAACGTTTTGAGAATTGATCTCTCTTTCTTGCTTTTTTTCTTCCAGGTTTCTTACGCTCAACTCTTCTAGAGTCACGAGTAAGAAGTCCTTTAGGTTTTAAAACCTTTCTGTTTTCAGCGTCTAACTGTACAAGAGCTCTAGAAACAGCAAGTCTAATTGCCTCTGCTTGACCTGTTAGCCCACCTCCCTGAACGTTTATTTTTATATCATATTCATCTGCAACAAATTTCATTGCAGGAGGATTAACAGATTCAATTCCTTCTTCTAAAACTATAATCTCTTCGTCTTCTTGCTGAGACAACATCAGCATTGGTTGTCTAACTTTGTATCTTAAAATATCTTTGCTAAAATAATCTTCCAGATTTTTTTTATTGACAGTAATATTGCCACTACCTGAAGTGAGGTAAATTCTAGCAACAGATGTTTTTCTTCTGCCAATGGTATGAATTACTTGCTTTTCCATTATTTCAGATCATTTAAGTTAATGAGTGTTGGTTTTTGCGCCTCTTGTTTGTGAGCTATGCCTGTGTACACGTGAAGATTTCTAAAAAGTGCACTGCCCAATCTGTTTTTTGGCAACATTCCTTTTATTGCCTTCTCTACTAGTCGTCTAGGATCTTTATTAAAAAGCTCTGTCGCTGTTAAAGACTTTTGTCCACCAGGATACCCGGTGTGCCAAATGTAGGTTTTTGCTGCCCACTTATTTCCTGAGAGTTTTATTTTCTCTGCGTTGATGAGCACTACATTGTCTCCACAATCTACATGAGGTGTGAAGTCTGGCTTGTGCTTTCCTCGAATAATCTTTGCAATTTTCGAGGCTAAACGGCCCAACGCTTGACCGTCTGCATCAACCAATACCCACTGTTTGTTTACAGTGGCTTTGTTAGCTGATACTGTTTTGTAACTTAATTTATTCACAATTAAATTTTTTGTGCTTGTTATACATCCGTTCTTGCATCTCTATTTGATGCGAATGGCAAATTTAAGTTTTTTTAGGGAATTGATCAAACGCTTTGTGTTTGAAAAAAAAAGCTACGTAAGTCCTTTGCTTCAAGATCATTCTATGTCCAGAAATTTATCTTTATCTTTTTAATCCTTAATTCTACTAATAGACATACCATCTCTTATTGGTAGCATAATGGTTTCGATTTTTGGGTGATTCGCCAGTAGTTTGTTATAGTCCTTGATTGCGTTTGTAAAGTCGTCCTTCACATTTTCTTTTTCAAACACCTTACCCTTCCATAATACATTATCGCTCAAAATAACACCTCCTGGTTTCATTTTTTCTAGTAAAAGATGGAAGTAATTTGCATAGTTTTTTTTATCAGCATCTATAAATACCAAGTCAAAAGTTTCATTTAAGTTTTGAATAACCTCTAGGGCATTTCCAGTGATTTGTGAAATCTGACTTTTATATGCAGATTGTTCAAAGTAACGAGCAGCAATTTCAGCAACGGATTTATCCTTGTCTATGGTTGTTAACGAGCCATCTTTACTCATTCCTTCCGCCAAACACAGTGCAGAATACCCTGTGTAAGTGCCAATTTCAAGAATTTTTTTAGGTTTTAGTAGTTTAGAAATCATAGAAAGCACGCTGCCTTGATAGGGTCCGCTTAGCATGTGAGGCCTGCGGTGTTTTAGGTCAGTCTCCTCTCTTAATTGCCTTAAGAGCAATGATTCTTGCTGAGAATGCTCGGTTAGGTAGGTTTCAAGTTCTGTTGAAAACAGATTCATTTTTTCAGGCTTTTATGTTTTTCTTCCGAAATTGATCATTAACTCAATACATACTTTTACCTCTTATAAAGAGGGTTTTAAATTCCATGCTATGTTATCCCAGTAAGTATTTTCATCAGATTTTTCGAATATACAGATTGATCCTGTTGAAATTTTTAAGTTGTTATTGGCGGAAAAATCTTCGAAACTAGCTGTGATATGTGGGCTAAACCTTGCCACGCCATTGCTGGTAACTACCAGTACAACTTTATTTTTATAAGACTTCTCAATATCGCTTGCAAAGTTTTTCCATCCTTCAATCATAGCTTTAGGCGAAACATTCCATCCGTGCGGAACAACGGCTTTGCTATTCCATAATTCAATCACTTTTTTTCCTTCTTCTCTTATCTGATCTTCGTTATGATCACTTTTATTTGTTGCAAGGCTATGTCTGCCAAGTCTTAGCTCTACATCTTTTTCAATTTTATTTTCATCAGGACCGTAATCAATCTCTTTGAATAAATTTGTAATCGTTAACGGGTACTGATCCAAACCTGCCTCTTCCATTGCGTAAACCGCTGTTTGAATCGTTCTTATAAGTGGCGAAGCAAAAATAATGTCTGGCATCAGGTTGTTTGCTTTTAGGCAACTCCCTATTGCTCTTGCTTTTGCTTTTTCTACTAGTGCAAGGTCTGTTGAAGCTCCTGCCCTGGTTGGTGTTTCCTCTTTTTTAAAGGTGTTGCCATGTCTTGCAATGATGAGTGTTGTTTTCAAAGTAAAATGTTTTTATAATGAAAGTTATGCGAATATTTCTACTGCGGAAAGCAGTAAATTAAGATTTTAATCAGTGTGATAAGTTTGATTTTAAACTACTTTAATCATTTATAATACTTATCAAACTCACCAAACTCTTCAAATAATTTTGTTGCTTTTTCTGCATCTTCTGGCGTATCTACACCCGACATTCCTGTACGGTCTTTGTAGTCTACTTCTTGCATTTTTATTTTATAGCCCGCTTCTAGAATTGGAAGCTGCTCTAAACCTTCGCATTCCTCATATTCAGTAGCTTTGATAGAAGGCATTATCGACAACATTTTAGGGCTGTAACCGTACAAACCAATATGTCTTTTTACAGGTGAAAATTCATTTTTCTCCCTTACAGACTCCTCTTTTCTAATGGCTGGAATGATGTTTTTTGAGAACCAAATCGCATCTCCATTTTTATTTACAATCACACTTGTGCCAGAAAAAGGGCTTTTTTCTTTTTGCTTTCTCAAAGCATCTAAATCTGACCATTTTAGCTTTACATAAGGGGTAATCATATCAATGGTGGGGTTCTCGTAATAGCATTCGATCATGCTTTCTATGAACCATGGCGGACACAATGGGTTGTCTCCTTGCAAATTGATGACAAAGTCAGGTTCAAAATCTATTTTTTGTAGCGCTTCTGCGGTTCTCTCTGTACCCGTTCTGCAAGATTCTGCGGTCATTACATAGTTGATGTTGTTCTGCTCACAAAATGATTTAATTCTGTTATCATCTGTAGCAACAACGGCATAAGTATCTGGGTATTTTTTCTTTACTAAAGAAGCAATCTTCCATACCCTTTTTAACATTTCTACTCCTGCTATTTTGGCAAGCGGTTTTCCTGGAAATCTTTTTGAAGCATATCTTGCTGGAATTACAATGGCTGTACTCATAAGAATATATTTTTTTTTAGTATTACTTTCAAATGTAATTTTTTTTAGAAGAAAGGCTGAATTTTCTAAAGTGAAGAAATAGACAGGCAGGATACCTTCACAATCAGATATCTTATGAGGCTCAACGTCTGTAAAGTAGTCAATCGTATTATTTGCATTCAAAAAATTCTCATCTTGCATTTGCAAGTAAATTCAACAATAAATGCAAACAAAAAATCTTAAAGAAAGAACAAGAGCTCAGGAATCTTCGAGTGCTATTGAGCTCTTATACATTACCATGCGTCATTTGTTTAGCAGGGGATTTTATAAACCTCTAGGAGTTTCTGGAGAAACCCTTAAGCAAGCGCTTTTACAATTAAAACCTGAGATATATGGTTCTTTGACAGAAGAAAAAGTAGAGTTAGTAGGGCTCGTTTATGTAATCGAGCGCCTACCTGAAGGAATTGAAGAGTGCAAATTTATCAACCTTACTTCCGATGAAGGCTATGCCAATTCTCATTTTACACCCATTGTGCCTAAAAAGAGAAGAAGAAACTGCTATAGGATTGATCGAGATCAGATGAACATCGAAATCACCAGGGGTAGATCGGAAATCTATGACATACTTACGCATCTCACTTTTTTGTTTAGTGAATCGCAAAAAATAGCTGACATTGTTTTGCTAAAGGCTGAAAATTATCAAGGCAGGGCTTGGGATAAGATTGAGGAAGTGGTGCTAAAAAACGAAAGCTTGTCAGGTCAACAGCAAGAAATTATGTTGATGCATGTTGCTGGTATATTGGGTAGAACTTTTGAAGAAACACAGAAAACATACCATCAGCTTTCAGAAAGCAAGCATTCCGAAAGATTTATACATCTTATTTATTGGCTTGGAAAACGCGCAATTGATGAGCGAATACATGGTGAGAAAAGGTATGTAGCTTTCAGTCAAACTTTGAGAGAGCGTATAGGTCATCATATTTATGGAGAAATATGGGCAGATAAAATTAAAACATTGCTTTATGATCGGAATTTGATTTCCAGACCCTTACATATTATCAGTGCCAATATGCACAGCGTTATGAACTCTATGTATGCATCTACTGTATTAAAAGAGTATGACGATATAAGTAATCCAAGTGCTGTGTTTGAGTTATTGAGTAAGGAAGAAAACAAACACCTTCAAAAGAAGGTTAAGGAGTATGCTCAACAAAACGGATTGAGCTATATAGAAGATACTTCTGGTGCTAATATTGATGTACAGGTAATTGACACCAGTAAAATTGACATTGATCACCCCTATTTTAAAATCAATAAAAGTGATCCAGACGAACAGAAGCCTGTAATTATTGTAATGGACTATGCGTTTGGCGAACAAGCTTATGAAACCATGGACGAACTATTAAAGCCTTATCTAATGGATAATAGGAAAGAAGTACACCTTCCGGTAGCATCTATTTCCATCATGGGAAAAGCAGGCACATTGCAAGGTAATAAAGGTGATATCATGATTCCTTCTGCACATATATTTGAAGGAACTGCAGATAATTATCCTTTTGAAAATGAATTGTCAACAGCAACATTTGAAGGAAATGAAATCGATGTTCATGACGGCACCATGGTAACAGTGCTTGGAACGTCACTTCAGAATAAAGACATTCTGGAGTTTTTTCATGATTCTACTTGGAAGGTAACAGGCTTGGAAATGGAAGGAGCTCATTACCAAAAGGCAATTCAAGCTGCTTCAAAAATAAGAGGTAATATTTCGGACAAGATAAAAGTAAGGTATGCTTATTACGCATCAGACAATCCATTGCAAACAGGAAGCACGCTTGCTTCAGGTGCGTTGGGACTTACAGGTGTAAAGCCTACCTATTTAATTACCCAAAAGATATTAGAACAGATATTTCAATAAATTTGTAGGCTGCAAATGTTTATAAATAAAAGGTTGTTCGACCTGTTTTTTTCTACCATCGTTATTCTTTTTGTGCTTCTGTGGCTGATACCTGCGGTTGCAATAATTATTTATTTACAGTCTGGAGAGCTGTTTTTTTTTCAGCAAAAACGAATAGGGCAGTTTGGAAAGCCTTTTAATATTTATAAATTTAGAAGCATGAAGGGTGTCAGTCCAAAAAATGACCCTTTACTCTCTGAAGATGAACAATCTAGAATCACAAAATTTGGTTCTTTTTTGAGGAAATATAGAATCGATGAATTTCCTCAATTTATAAATGTTTGGAAGGGCGAAATGAGCATTGTGGGTCCTAGACCAGAGCGACAATTTTTTTTAGATCAAATTATTAAAGAATTACCCTCTTATTCTAAAATGCAAAACCTAAAACCAGGCATTACTTCTATTGGTCAAATCAAATATGGCTATGCTGATACTTTGGCTCAAATGCTAGAAAGAGCGAGGTATGATTTAATTTATTTAAAAAAACGTTCGTTTTGGTTGGATTTTAAGTTAATTTTGAAGACTGTTTTCGTTGTTTTGAAAGGAAAGGGGAAGTAATCGCAAAAAAAGAAAAAATGAATGTATTAATCTTAGGATCTGGAGGAAGAGAGCATGCCATTGCATGGAAAGTTGCACAGAGCAATTTACTAGACAAGCTATATGTTGCACCTGGAAATCCAGGAACTGCTGCTTGTGCTGTTAATCTTGATGTTTCCCCCTTGGATTTTCAAGCGATTAAAAAAGTCATTCAGGAGCATCAAATAAATCTGGTAGTAGTAGGGCCCGATGAACCTTTGGTTCGGGGAGTCACCGATTTTATATTAAATGATGATGCCATTGATGCCATGGTGATTGGACCTCGAAAAATAGCAGCTCAATTGGAGGGAAGCAAAGAGTTTGCCAAAGAATTTATGGCTCGAAATCATATTCCTACTGCAAAATATCAAAGCTTTGACCGAAATCATTTGGAAGAAGCTTGTGCTTACTTGGAAACAATAAAATCCCCGTATGTTTTAAAAGCTGATGGCTTGGCAGCAGGAAAAGGGGTGCTGATTCTAGATGAATTGGAGGAGGCAAAAAAAGAGCTAAAATCTATGCTGAAGGAAGGGAAGTTTGGGGATGCCGGCAATACAGTTGTTATTGAAGAGTTTTTAGATGGCATAGAGCTCAGCTGTTTTGTGCTTACGGATGGTAAAAGTTATATAAACTTACCCCATGCAAAAGATTACAAGCGTATTGGCGAAGGTGAAAAAGGGCTTAATACAGGAGGAATGGGCGCTGTATCTCCAGTTCCATTTGTTGATGATGCTTTTTTTGAAAAGATTGAGCAAAAAATTATCAAACCAACCATAGAAGGACTTCAAAAAGAGAACCTGCCTTACCTAGGTTTTATATTTTTTGGTCTTATAAAAGTGGGGGATGAGCCAAAAGTAATTGAATACAATTGTAGAATGGGCGACCCTGAATCAGAGGTGGTTATTCCAAGAATTGAAAGTGACTTTCTAGAACTATTGATAGCAGCTGGCAGAAAAGAGCTTGACAGGGCTGAAGTTAAATTTAAAAAAGAGAGTGCTGCAACCGTGGTATTGGTATCTGACGGTTACCCAGAAAAATACTTGACAGGAAAAGTAATTAAAGGAATAGATGAGATAGCGGAGTCTGTTGTTTTTCATGCAGGAACCAAACAGTCTGATGATAAATTAATAACCAATGGAGGTAGGGTGTTAGCAGTTACTTCTTTTGGAAATGATTTGGAAGAAGCTTTGAGCAAAAGCTACCAAAACATCAAAAAAATTAGCTTTGATAAAATGAACTACCGTAAAGATATTGGCTTTGATTTGCAGTAAAAATCACCCCCTTTTTTAGGCTATTTTCTTACTAAAAAAGGGATTTATCATTGTATTCTACTCTTCCATAGAGTGGTAAACATTCTGCACATCATCATCACTTTCAAGCCTTTCTAGAAGTTTTTCTACTTCTGTCTTTTGTTCTTCTGTAAGCGTTTGAGTATTTGAGGAGATGTAATCAAATCCTGAAGATAAAATAGCAATTTGCTGAGACTCCAAAAAGTTTTGAATAGCACCAAAATGCTGGAAAGGTGCATATAAAGAAACGCCCTCTTCTTCCTCAAAGAGTTCTTCAACTTCAAAGTCAATCATATCCAATTCAAATTCTTCTAGTGTTTTAGAAAATTTACTGGTGTCTATTATAAAGTTACAGACATGATCGAACATAAAAACAACAGATCCTGAGGTGCTTAAATTGCCATTGCATTTATTAAAAGCAGCCCTTACATTGGCAACTGTTCGGTTATTATTGTCAGTAGCAGCATCTACCAATATGGCAATTCCGTGTGGTGCATAGCCTTCAAACAATACTTCTTTGAAGTTATCGGTGTCTTTGCTAGAGGCTTTTTTAATGGCTCTTTCAAGATTTTCTTTGGGCATATTTGCCGCCCTTGCATTTTGAATTACAGCCCGAAGCTTGGCATTGGTGTCTGGGTTTGGACCTCCATCTTTTACCGCCATTACAATGTTTTTACCAATTTTGGTAAAGGTCTTAGACATTGAAGACCATCGCTTCATTTTTCTTGCCTTCCTGAATTCAAATGCTCTGCCCATGATTATTATATTGTTTTATGACAAATATAGAAAACAGGTGTGAGAAAAAAGCCTAAACTAACTTTTTGAAAATTGAAATCTGAAATGAAGCAGTAGTATTTATTTTTTCTATACTGTCGAACATGCTTTTCTTGCTCAAAGGAACTTGCCAGTAGTAGGGAGTCATTTTTAGTAAATCATTGATCATTTTATTGGAGTCTAGATTTATTTTTTTAGTAATATTTTCTCTTTTTATAATTTCAAAAGAATTGGATTCTAGTATATTTGACTCTCTAATATGAGGTTTAAATTCTTCGTAAATAAGACTAGCTATTTCCGAAAGATGCTCTGAGCCTGGTGTAACAACAATAGCAATACCATTTGATTTTAACACACGATTAAATTCCAAATTTGATATTGGAGAAAAAACAGATATGATCGCATCGAGTGATTCACTTCTATAGGGCATGTCAAATACACTTGCAACCGCCATTTGAGTCTTTGAATTTTTTCTAGAGGCTAGTTTTGCTGCGTATTTTGATATATCAAAACCGTGGGTGGCGTAATCCTTATTTTTTTCTTGAATGTAATTGATATAATAGCCCTCTCCACATCCAGCATCTAGTACAGTAATTTTTTGATTTTCAAATTGTTGATCTAATATTGATATTATTTCTGATGCTAAAAAATCATAAAATCCCAGGGAGAGAAATTGACTTCTGCCATCAATCATGAGTTGGTTATCGCCAGGAAGCTTTGATTTTTTCTTATTTACCAATAATAAATTTAAATAACCATCTCTTGCAATGTCAAAACTATGTGAATTGCTACAGGAATAGCTGTTTACGTCTTTATTTAAATCTTGGTTGCAAACTGGGCATTTGTAGATGTTATAATTCATAAGTCAATTAAAATTAAAAATGCATCAACTATATGAGTTGCTGATTGAAAATTGGCTGCTGCTGCACAATTGTATGGTGTGGTTTTAAACAATATTCCCAACAGATATTAATTGATAACTCAAAAGGCAACATTTAAATTTTGTATCAAATGAAAAATAAAAAAAGGGTTACATTTCTGTAACCCTTTGAAAATGAATGTGGTCCCACTTGGGCTTGAACCAAGGACCCCCTGATTATGAGTCAGGTGCTCTAACCAGCTGAGCTATGAGACCTATATTCAGTAAAGAAAGAAAAAAAAATACACTTATACAAGTGGCTATGTGTTGATTACAAGGTGAACAGATTAAAAGAATAGGTGTTCATTTTCAGTAATTTAGAGTTTTTTTGAAAAGTTCTAAATTTTTAAAACCTAAGTATTTTCCTTAAAACTCTTCAACATAACTAGTCGGATTTTCAAGATTTTGCTTTCAAAAAAATATTTTTCCTAAATCCCTGTGTAATTAAAAGGCGTAATTTCTTTAAGCTCATGCTTTATTTCTTCAGAAATTTCAAGCTGTTCTATAAACTGTCTAACCGTTTCTTTGGTAATCTTTTCGTTTTTTCGCGTAAGCTCTTTAAGTGCTTCATAAGGCGAAGGAAAAGCTTCTCGTCTTAAGATTGTCTGAATGGCTTCTGCCACTACCGACCAATTATTGTCTAAGTCTTCTCGAATTTTTGTTTCATTCAAAATTAGTTTACTCAAACCTTTTAGGGTAGCATCAAAACCAATGATGGTGTGGGAGATGGGCACGCCAATATTTCTGAGCACTGTAGAGTCTGTAAGATCTCTTTGTAATCTAGAAATAGGTAATTTTGAAGAAAAATGCTGAAACAGTGCATTTGCAATGCCTAAATTACCTTCTGAATTTTCAAAATCAATGGGGTTTACTTTGTGCGGCATTGCCGAAGACCCTACTTCTCCTTTTTTTATTCGTTGCTTAAAATAATCCATAGAAATATAGGTCCATAAATCTTTGTTTAGATCTATCACAATCACATTGATCCTTTTCATAGCATCAAACAAAGCCGCAAGATGATCGTAATGTTCAATTTGAGTTGTAGGGAATGAATAGTGCAAACCAAGTGTCTTCTCTACAAAACCTTCTCCAAAATCCTTCCAGTCAATAGCTGGATAGGATACTTTATGTGCGTTGAAATTACCTGTTGCTCCCCCAAATTTTGCAGCAAAAGGAACTTGTTTTAAAACGCTTAGTTGTTGTTCAAGTCTTTTTGCAAACACCGCAATTTCTTTACCAAGTCTTGTAGGGGAAGCGGGTTGCCCATGTGTTCTTGCAAGCATGGGTATGTGCTCCCATGTTTTTGATAAGGAGTTTAATTGCTGAATCAGTTCCGTAATTTTTGGAATGTAAACTTCGTCAATTGCCTCTTTTAGCGCTAGCGGAATTGCGGTATTATTTATATCCTGAGAGGTAAGCCCAAAATGGACAAACTCTTTGTAGTCACTCAAACCTAGTGTTGAAAAACTTTCCTTGAGGAAGTATTCCACGGCTTTTACGTCGTGATTGGTGGTTTTTTCAATTTCTTTGATACGCAATGCATCTTCGGAAGAAAAGTTTTTGAAGCTATTTTCTAGCGCTTCAAATTTACTGGAATCAAATGATGATAATTGAGGTAATGGGATTTTACACAACGCTATAAAGTAAAGTAATTCCACCCGAACTCTATATTTTATCAGTGCTTCTTCAGAAAAAAAGAAAGAGAGCTTCGATACTTTGTTGCGATACCTGCCATCGATGGGCGAAATAGCTTCTAAAGAGTTCATATGCGTTTGAATAAAAAATAAACAACGAATTTACAAAACAAAATCAAGCTTTAAGAAGATGCCCAATCAATTGCTTTACCCCTTTTTCAATAGACGTTTTTGGCTTAAAATTGAGGTAACTCTCTAATTTTTCAATATTTGCATAGGTAGCTTTCACGTCTCCTGGCTGCATTGGTTTGAATTCAATTTTTGCTTTTTTTCCTAAATTCCTCTCTATTTCGTATATAAAATTCATGAGTGCAACAGGTTGGCTGTTACCAATATTAAATAGCTGGTAAGGTGCCTTACTTACAGAAGTCTTTGGTTTTTTTTCATCAAAGTTCAGGTTATTTTTTGCAGGAGGCTTTGGTATTAAAAGTTCCATGCTTTCTACAATATCATCTACATAGGTAAAATCTCTATGCATCTCGCCATTGTTAAAAACTTCAATAGTGCGTTCTTCTTGAATGGCTTTTGTAAAAATCATGGGTGCCATATCGGGTCTGCCATAAGGACCATAAACGGTAAAAAATCGCAAACCAGTACAGGGTACTTCAAATAAATTGGCATAGGTATGCGCCATCATTTCATTCGCTTTTTTGGTAGCTGCGTACATTGACAAAGGGTGGTCGGCAACATGGTCTTCGTGATAAGGAATTTGCTTGCTCATGCCATATACCGAGCTTGACGAAGCAAATACTAGGTGAGTAACTGGGCAAGCCCTACAGCATTCCAAAATATTTAAAAAACCAGTAATGTTGCTATCCACATAGCTTTGCGGATTTTTTATAGAATACCGTACACCTGCCTGAGCAGCTAGATTTACTACATAATCGAACTGATGCTTTTCAAAAAGCAATGTTAAATTCGGTAAATCCGTAAGATCTAACTTTATAAAAGTGATATTATCTGAGTCAATGACTTTATTGTAATCAATTGATTCAGTGTTAAGTCCTAATTCTTTAAGTCGGGCAAGTTTTAGGTTTGGGTCGTAATAATCATTCAAATTATCGATTCCAACAATTTGGTAATCTGACTTTTGAAGCAGTTTTGCTAGGTGAAAACCTATAAAACCAGCCATGCCAGTAATCAGTATTTTTTTCATTTTGAGTATTTTGCAATAGCAAATGTACTTTTTTATCAAAAAAGCTAGATGGTTTGCGTAGATATGATTTTGGGTATATTTTTCAGAAAAAAAAGAATTTTCATCTTTGTATTGGGTGTATTCATAAAGTATAAAGATGCTACCTTTGGTAAAAGCCTATGTGCATTGAATCAATAATTAACAAAAAACTCATGAAGCAATTTTGCTCGATTTTGCTGCTTTTTTTATCGGCAAACTTATCCGCTCAATTTACGGACATCATCAACTCAAATCGTCCAGGACAATCAGATACCCCTTATGCTGTTGGAAAAGGTATTCATCAATTTGAGGCAGGAATTTCCTTTGCAGATAATAACAACATTGTATTACAGTCAACCTTTGAAACAAAGACTTTAGAGTTTTTATTCAGAACAGGAGTGCTGTTGGAAAGACTTGAGGTTGATTTTAGAGCAAACTATAAAAATGAACAGCAAAGAATTATTAAAGATGATGCGTTTAACAGTAAGACCATTCAGGGTTTGAGTGACGTTGGTATTGGTGTTAAATTCATGATTTATGAACAGAAATACCAAGACAAATCTCAACAGATACGTAGCTGGAAAAAACGGACAAGCTTTGATAGAAGAAGATTAATTCCAACAGTTGGAATTTATACAGGATTAAACGCCAATATGGTAAGTAATCCTTTTAAGGATGAGTTTAATCATTCAACATTTAAAGCAGCAATTTTGCTACAAAATAATCTTAGCAGTCGTTTTGTATTGCTCAACAACTTGGTAATAGATAAAATAGCACAAGAGAATGAGTATTTTAAACATACGATTTCTGGAACTTTTGCAATTTCAACTACTTTTTCTACATACATCGAAAGCGTAGGGCAATACAGCGTTGATGCCAAGCCTTTTTTTGACCATGGCTTTGGATTTGCCTACCTCATAAGTCCCGATCTTCAGGTAGATACTTCATTTAGAAGCAACCTTGCAGAGAATTATGATGACTTTTTAGTTTCGGTAGGAGTAGCCTGGAGATTACAAGACAGAATTACCCGATGGAAAAACAACTAGCAAAAATGATGAGCGTTAAAGAAATTAACAATCCAAAAGATGTCAAGGAGTTTGTAATGTTTCCATTCAAATTATATGCTCAAAATAACTATTGGGTACCTCCAGTTATTTCGGAAGAGGTAGCAAGTTTTGACGTTACTAAAAATCCATTTTTGAATGATTCTGAAGTCTCTCTTTTTTTGGCTTTTAAAAATGAAGAAATTGTAGGTAGAATTGCTGTGATTGTCAATAAAACTGAAATCTTTCAGCAAGGCATAAAAAAAGTAAGATTTGGATGGTTTGATTTTATAGATAACACTGAAGTCTTTAAAATGCTGATAGAAAAAGTAGTTGAAATCGGACAAAAGCATGAGCTAACATTTATGGAAGGGCCTATTGGTTTTTCTAGTATGGACAAGATTGGAGTGATTACCGAGGGATTTGATCATATTGGATCGATGGCAACCTGGTACAACCATCCTTATTATCAAAAACATTATGAACACCTTAATTTTAATGTTGAAAAAGTATACTTAGAGAATAAGTTCAACATGAGCGATGTGCATCCAGTAAATTTCGAGAGGATAAGCCAGCTCATTCAAGCAAGATATTCGTTAAAGCTATTGAATTTAAAAAAAACCAAAGAATTGCATTCCTACCTGGATGAAATGTTTGATTTGTTCAATGAAAGTTATTCAAAACTAGAATCTTTTGTTCCTATTTCCGATGAGCAGAAAAAATACCTTACCAATAAATTTATAAACTTTATCAAGCCAGAATACGTGATGCTTGTAGTTGATAAAGACCACAAAATTGTTGCTTTTTCTGTGGTCATGCCTTCTTTTTCTGAAGCTTTGCAAAAAGCAAAGGGCAAGTTGTTTCCTATAGGTTTTTATCACCTCTTAAAAGCTAAATACTTCAATAAAACCATGGAGTTTTATTTGATAGGCGTTCACCCAGATTACCAAAGAAAAGGAGTTACTGCCCTTATTTTTGAAGGATATTACAATTTATTTAAGGGAAAAAATATTAAAAACTGTAGAAGAACACCAGAGTTAGCAACAAATAAGGCAACTGCATTGATATGGAAGCATATTAATAATGTGAATTTTAAAAAACGATGCACTTTTAGTAAAAATCTTTTGAGTGAATAATTCATTTTAAAAATCTATTCTATATTACAATTATTAAAATATTTTAGACATGAACATACAAATTGATAGCGTTGCTAAATCTAGATTGTCAACCATAGACTTTAATAAATTAGATTTTGGGAGAATATTTACCGATCATATGTTGGAATGTGATTACGAAAATGGTGCATGGAAAGCTCCTGTAATCAAGGCTTATCAACCCATTCTTTTTGATCCATCTGTAAAAGTGTTTCATTATGGGCAAGCTATATTCGAAGGCTTAAAAGCCTATAAAGACTCTAATAACGATGTGTTCCTTTTCAGACCAGATCAAAATCAAATGCGTATTAATAAATCCGCACATCGACTTGACATGCCCGATTTTCCAGCAAATTATTTTCATGAAGGCTTGCGAGCATTAGTGAATTTAGACCGTGATTGGATTCAAAAAGGAGAAGGAAATTCATTGTATATAAGACCTTTTATGATTGCCACAGAGAATTGTATATCTGCAGCAACTTCAAAAATGTACAAATTCATGATCATTTGCTCACCAGTACAAGCGTATTACGAAGGCGAAATCAAAGTTGAGTTTGCAGACACTTTTAGCAGAGCAGCAAGCGGAGGAGTTGGTTATGCAAAGGCAGCAGGGAATTATGCCAGTTCGCTATACCCAACTAGACTAGCTGGACAAAAGGGATACCAGCAAATTGTTTGGACAGATGCTGATACGCATGAAAATTTAGAAGAGGCTGGCACCATGAATATTTTTTTCAGAATCAATGATGCATTGGTAACCGCCCCAATAAGTGATCGAATTCTAGATGGTATTACGCGAAAAAGCATCATTCAACTGGCAAAAGATGAAGGAATCAATGTTGAAGTTCGTAAAGTTTCACGTACTGAAATTGTGCAAAGTGCAGAAAATGGTAGTTTAAAAGAAATTTTTGGAACAGGAACAGCGGCCGTAATAAGTGTAATCAATGGTTTTTGCAATAAAAATTATGAGTACAACTTGCCAGCTGTTGAAAATAGTTATGCAAAATTGCTAAAAAACAGACTTACAGGAATCCAGCAAAACAAGTTGGAAGACAAGTTTGGCTGGAGGGTAAAAGTTGATTAAAATTTTGTTCTTTTGGGTTTAAGAATTCATGTAAATTTTCTATTCTAGAAGTAAGGCTCAGTTTTATAAGGAGAGAGATGAATAATTCTACTTTCGCACTTTATGGGATATTAACGGCTCCTGTGTGGTTTGAGTATACCTTAGAGTCGCTGTCTTTTTCCAGCCATTGATAATTTTCTATTCTTATGAATATTTTTTTTAAATTCGACTCAATAAGATCATTTTTATATGCACACTCTATTACTCTCTTGATTCCAATACTTGTGTAATGGTTGGTTGATGTCGATTTGAAGAAAATCCAAGTGCTATCGCAATTGCCTCTAAAGAAGCAGGGTGAGTATTAACTCTACTTATATTTAAACCATTTTCTAACAATTGATTTCTTTCTATTTGAATTGCCAAGGATAGTCTCTCAAAGTCTGAGAGCTTTGGGAAATCTTCTTTTAATTCATTAGAAATTTTTGAGTAGTAATCTACATTCATCGTATTTTTTTTATTAGTTTAATTTTTTTTTTTTGACACAAAGATAACTTTGTTAATAATTTCTTTTAGATGAATAAAAAAGAATTAACCAAAAAAAAATAAAGTCAATTAATATAGTTTTTTGTTTACAGAGGTTTTAATCAAATCAAACTTATAGTGACTTATTTTTTTTCGAGACTTGAAATAAACTGATCGAATAAATACAAAGAGTCATGAGGTCCTGGTCCTGCTTCTGGGTGAAATTGCACTGAAAAACAGTCTTTATTTTTCATTCTCATACCGGCCACTGTGTTATCGTTTAGGTGAATATGGGTAACTTCAAACTCCGTATTTTTCTCTAGCGATGATTTATCTACTACAAAACCATGATTTTGCGAAGTGATTTCGCCTTTTCCTGTAATGGTATTTTTTACTGGGTGATTGATGCCACGATGTCCGTTGTGCATTTTAAAAGTAGCGATGTTGTTTGCCAATGCAATGATTTGATGCCCAAGACAGATACCAAATAATGGCAAACCTTTTTCAATAATTGCTTTAGCAAGATTTTGAGCATCAATCAGCGGTGTTGGATCTCCTGGCCCATTCGATAGGAAAAAACCAGCTGGCTTGAACGTCATCATCTCTTCAAAAGTTGCGTTGTGCGGAAAAACTTTTAGATAGCAATCTCTAGCAGCTAAATTTTTCAGGATGCTTTTTTTTACGCCCAAGTCTAAAACGGCAACTTTAAACTTTGCATTTTCATTACCAAAAAAGTAAGGCTCTTTAGCAGATACCTTTGATGCTAGTTCAAGGCCATTCATGTCTGGTACAGCATTTAACTGCTCCTTTAATTCATCAATATTGCTATTGGTCGCTATCACAGCATTCATAGCACCGTTCCTTCTTATATGTTTTACAATTGCCCTGGTATCTACGTTTGTTAGTGCAAGAATGTTGTTAGATTCAAGGTATTCAGCTAGATTTCCGTCTGCATCTGGACGAGAATGATCCAAACTAAAATTCCTGCAAATTAATCCTGAAATTTGTGTGTGGTTAGATTCTTGTTCGTCATTGTGTACACCATAATTTCCAATATGCACATTTGCCATGACCATAAGCTGACCAGCATAGGAAGGATCTGTAAATATTTCTTGGTAGCCCGTCATACCTGTATTAAAACATATTTCGCCAAAAGCACTTCCTGCTTTTCCAATGGCAGTTCCTTCGAATATGGTGCCGTCTGCAAGAAGTAACACTCCTTTTTGTTGCTTTTTTAAATTCATAATTGATGAGGATTTGAGAAATTGAAATGATAGCGATGATCAACCTTTGGCACAAATAAAATAGGTAGTGTATTAATCATATTGAACACAAAAATACACAAAAAGCTTATTGAACATAATTCATTTCAAAATTTTGTAAAAAAATTCAATGAATCTAGTATCAATTAAATTGATAATAAGCTATTTGAGGAAAAAGTAGCGTGAGGCAGGATCGAACTGCCGACCTCCGGGTTATGAATCCTGAGGTCGGACTTGGTTTTAATGACTTACAAGAGGTTATGGGTAACAAAAATTAGCATTGGGTAACAATTACGTGCATTTTGTTACCAGAGTTTGTTACCCAGACTAAGTTAAGATGCCATTGTATTTTATTACACTAATTTTCATTTAAGAAATTTACCCTACCTATTACTTACTCTTCATCAATAAATGATAAATATCATATTAACTTTTTTTATACCAGCAATTTAAATTGTAACTTTGCGTTATAGGTTATTGAATTAAATGAATACTAAATTCACATATAAAGCACTTGCCATGTTTATGGCTTTTTTGATGTTTACTTCATCAATAGGCTTTTCTATGGATATTCATTTTTGTGGAGGTAAATTAGAAAGTTTCAGTTTCTTTGGAGATGCTGAAGCATGTGAGATGATGAAGGCTAAACAAGAAAAAGAATCACATTCTTGTTGTGAATCACCTAAAAAAGAAATTAAACCTTGTCATAATAAAGAATTTGCAAAAGGTAACTGTTGCCATAATGAGAGTTTTGTTATTGATAATGGTGGCGAATTAGAAACTTCTGATTTTTCATTAGAACAATTTCAACAAGTTTTAGTTGCTGTTATAGTTCTATTTCCTAATGTTAATCTTTTTAAAACAGCTAGTAAGCAATCACATTATACTTACTATAATCCACCACCAATCATAAAGGATATTTCTATCCTGCACCAAGTATTTCGTATTTGATTTTATTGATGATTACCCTTCACGCTATGTGTAAGGGCTAACTGTGTTTATCAAAAAAATAATTTAAAGATGTTAAATAATATTATCAAGTTTTTCCTTGATAACAAACTAGTAGCATGGTTAATGCTAGGTTTGTTTGTCATTTGGGGGTTAGTAACTGCTCCATTCAATTTTGAATCAGATTGGTTGCCAAGAGATCCAGTAGCAGTTGATGCTATTCCTGATATTGGAGAAAATCAACAAATTGTATTTACAAAATGGATGGGTCGTTCTCCACAAGATGTAGAGGATCAAATTACCTATCCGCTTACCTCTTCTCTACTTGGCATACCAGGTGTAAAAAGTGTGAGAAGTAATTCTATGTTCGGGTTTTCTAGTGTTTACTTAATCTTTGACGAAGATATTGAGTTCTATTGGAGTCGAAGCCGAATTTTAGAAAAACTAAATTCCTTACCTGCTAATCTACTTCCTGATGGAGTTCAGCCTACACTTGGTCCAGATGCTACTGCTCTCGGTCAAATATATTGGTACACATTAGAAGGAAGAGATAAAGATGGTAATACAACTGGAGGTTGGGATTTACAAGAATTACGAACTATACAAGATTTTTATGTTAAGAATGCCTTGCAATCATCAGGAGGTGTTTCAGAAGTTGCATCAATAGGTGGATTTGTAAAAGAATATCAAGTAGATGTAAATCCTGATAAGATGAAAGCGTATGGTATTACGCTTAATCAAGTAATGAAAGCTACCAAAGAAAGTAACCTTGATATTGGAGCTCAAACACTTGAAATTAATATGGCTGAATACTTTGTTAGAGGTTTAGGTTATGTAAAATCCATTGAAGACATAGAACAAAGTGTTGTTAAAGTAACTGATAATGTTCCTATCCGAATTAAGGATATTGCAGTTGTACATCTTGGTCCTGCTACAAGAAGAGGAATATTGGATAAAGGTGGTGCTCCTGCTGTTGGAGGTGTGGTTGTAGCAAGGTATGGATCAAATCCGTTAGAAATCATTAATAATGTAAAAAAGAAAATTGAAGAATTAAAAGGAGGATTACCTAGCAAAACTTTAGCTGACGGAACAGTTTCTCAAGTAACTATTGTTCCTTTTTACGACAGGACAGAATTGATAAATGAAACTATTGGAACTTTAGAAGAAGCTTTATCCTTAGAGATTTTGATTACAATTATTGTGGTTATTCTAATGCTACTAAATTTAAAATCTTCCTTACTTATTTCTGCTTCGTTACCGGTTGCTGTATTAATGTGCTTTATCGCCATGAAATACTTTGGGATAGATGCTAATATTGTGGCTTTATCAGGTATTGCAATTGCAGTTGGAACTATGGTAGATATGGGGATTGTGCTCACAGAGAGTATGATAACTCAAATGAAAATTGCCCCTCCAGAACAACCTCTTCAGAAAACAATATACATTGCAACTGTAGATGTGGCTTCTGCTGTAATTACTGCGGTTGCAACTACTATCGTGAGTTTCTTGCCTGTATTTACTATGCAAGCATCAGAGGGAAAGTTATTTAGACCCTTGGCTTACACTAAATCTTTTGCTTTGATTGCTTCAATTATTTTAGCAATTACAGTTGTTCCAGCCCTTGCAGTTCTTTTATTCAAATTTAAAAGCAAAGGAAAAACATCTAGTTATTTTAGTAATGGAGGATTGGTTTTATTTTCCATTTTTCTTCTTTTTTCTTCCTATTCATTCTTTGGTTTATTTGGATTAGCGGTAGGAATTGGAGGTATCATAAACAGCTATTACAAAGAGAAAAAATCTGAAGCTTGGTTTGTACGATTCGATTACGTAAGAAATATTGTGTATGCTTTATTGGTAGCTTGGATTTTGGCTAAAACATGGATGCCACTTGGAGTATTGAAAAGTGAATTAACCAACTTCATTTTTGTTATCCTAATTATAGGTTTGCTTATAGGATTTTTCTATGTAATCATTCATTTTTACGAAAAAATTCTAAGGTTTTTAATTAGTATTAAATATGTTTTTATTGGATTATTGATTCTGCTATTAGTTGGAGGATATTCTGTTTTCAAAAATACTGGGCAAGAATTTATGCCCTCATTAAATGAAGGTTCTTTCTTATTAATGCCAACCGCAATGCCACATGCAGGGATGGAAATGAATGAAGCCAACTTACGATTACTCGATATGTCAGTTTCCTCCATCCCAGAAGTTGAAACGGTAGTGGGTAAAGCTGGTAGGATTGAAAGTTCTTTGGATCCCGCTCCAATGAATATGTATGAGAATATAATTTCTTATAAATCTGAATACAAACTAAATGCTGACGGACATAGAATTCGCTTTAAAGTGGATAAAGATGGCGTATTTGAAATGGATAAAAATGGGGATTTAATTCCAGATGATAATGGGAGATATTTCAGGCAATGGCGAGATCACATCAAATCTCCTGACGATATTTGGACAGAAATTGTGAATGCAACTAAAATTCCAGGACTTACTTCAGCACCAAAACTTCAACCTATCGAAACTCGTTTGGTTATGCTTCAAACAGGGATGAGAGCACCCATGGGAATTAAAGTAAAAGGTTCTGATTTAAAAACGATTGAAGCTTTTGGTTTAGAATTAGAAAAGTTTCTCAAAGAGGTAAAAGGAGTGAAGACTTCTGCTGTTTTTGCCGAGAGAATTGTGGGTAAACCTTATTTAATGCTCGATATCAAAAGAGAGATCATCAGTAAATATGGATTATCTATAATGGATGTTCAAAATCAAATACAAACTGCAATTGGAGGAATGGTAATGACTTCTACAGTAGAAGGTAGGGAACGCTATGGAATAAGATTGCGTTACCCGCTTGAATTGAGAAATGACCCAGAAAAAATTAAAGCAATATATGTTGCTACACCAACAGGTTCACAAGTGCCTTTGGGAGATTTAGTAGATATAAAATACGAGCAAGGTCCACAATCCATCAAGAGTGAAGATGGGTTTTTGGTAGGTTATGTTCTGTTTGACAAAGAAGATGGCTTTTCTGAAGTGGAATTAGTAAATGAAGTTCAAGCATTTTTTGATGAAAAAGTGAAAGAAGGTGCTTTGGAAGTTCCAGTTGGCGTTACTTACAAGTTTGCAGGAAATTACGAACAACAAGTGCGAGCTAACAAACGATTAGGCATAGTAGTGCCTATTGCTCTAATGCTTATTTTCCTAATTCTATACTTTCATTTTAAGTCGGTTATTACTTCCTTATTTGTTTTCTCTGGTGTGTTTGTAGCTTTTTCAGGTGGTTTTATTATGATCTGGTTATATGGTCAAGATTGGTTTTTGAATTTTGATTTTTTTGGAACTAATATGAGGCACTTATTTCAAGTACAGCATATTAATTTGAGTGTAGCCGTTTGGGTTGGATTCTTAGCCCTTTTCGGAATTGCAACTGATGATGGAGTTTTGGTCGCTACTTTCCTAAAAGACAGTTTTAAAACGAACAAACCAAATTCTATTGCCGAAATAAAAGATGCAGTAGTAGAAGGTGGATTACGAAGAGTAAAACCTGCAATGATGACTACTGCTACAACAATTTTAGCTCTGTTGCCTATTCTTACTTCTACGGGTAAAGGGTCGGATATTATGCTACCAATGGCTATACCTTCATTTGGAGGAATGGTATTAAACATTATAACCATGTTTACCGTGCCTGTACTTTATTTCGTGTGGCAAGAAACTAGGTTTAAATGGGGATTGTATAAATCTCAAAAAGAATCAATTAAAAACAAATAAGATGAAAACAGTTAGCTATATATTCTTGTTCTGCATTATTCTAGTATTTAAGTTTGAGCCATTAAATGCTCAATCATTAGATTCACTATTGCAGTTGGTTGTAGAAAACAACACACAATTAAAGTCTATTGAATTAGAATATCAGTCAGTATTAGAAAAGAAAAATCAAGTGAATCAGTTGCCCAATCCTCAACTTGGAGTTGGAGTTCCTGTTTTAAGACCTGAAACTAGATTAGGACCGCAAATGTTGATGGTTAGTGCTTCCCAAATGTTTCCTTGGTTTGGTACTTTAAAATCAAAGGAGGAAGTTGTTATTTCTATGTCTAAAGCTAAGTATGAACAAATAGCAATTGTGAAATTAGATTTGTTTTATCAAGTGAAAAGTGCTTACTATCAATTATACTTTTTAGAACAAAAACAAGCTATTATAAAGGATAACATCAAGTTATTTGAATCCTTAGAAAGTATTTCTTTAGCAAAGGTCGAAAGCGGACAAGCTACTTTAGCAGATGTTTTAAGAGTTCAAACTAAACTACAAGCATTGAGACAGCAATTACTAATGATTGATAATCAAAAATTAGTGTTTGAGTCTAATATTAATGAATTAACTAAACAACCTACAAATACAAAAATAGATTTAGTAGATAGTTTAATTCTTTCTGCTATGGAATATGACTTAGCATCTTTCAAAGATAAAATTGAAAATAATCATCCATTAATAACTCAAGTTAATTATCAAATAGAGCAGTCTAATAATGCCATTACTGTTAATAGTAATATGAATAAACCTACTATTGGATTGGGATTAGATTATAGTCTGGTAGGACAAAGGATAGATGCAAACCCTATGAATAATGGAAGAGATATTCTTGTTCCAAAAGTAATGCTATCAATACCCATTTATAGAAAATCATACCAAGCAAAAATTGGAGAAGAGAAACTAATTCAACAATCACTAGCAATAAAAAAGGAAACAATAACCGATAAAATGATAAGCCTACTAATTAATTACAAAGCAGATTATGACAATGGATTACTAGAAAACAGCTTATACCAAAATCAATCTAGCACTATGCAAATGGCTTATGATGTTTTACTCTCAGAATATAGCTCTTCTGGAAAAGGGTTTGAAGAATTATTAATGGTGCAAAACCAACTCTTAGATTTTGATTTAGGTAAATATCAAGCAGAATTAAAAGCCAATATCGCTCAGGCTAATATAGAGCGAATAACTAATTTTTAAAAAACAATATCATGAACAAATTAAAACCAATCAAAGCAGCAATATCAGCAGGAACAACCTCTGTAGTTATCTATTTAGGATGCTATTTAATTATGCTAATTCTGGGTAAAGATAGCCTTGTGAAATTAGCAAATTCTCTATTTCATGGGGTAGATTTCTCTAGTATTATTAATATGAATATTCCTATTGGAGAAACTATAATAGGCTTAGTAATATCCTTCTTTTTTTGGGGAATTATTGGCTTTTTATTTACCGCAGTCTATAATAAAATAACGAAATGAAAAAAATATTAATACCAACAGACTTTTCAGAATGTGCTAGCTATGCCACACAATACGCCTTTGAATTAGCAAAAAAACTAAACTGTGAATTAGAATTTTTACATGTTATTTCTACACCTGTTGATTGGGTAAAGATTCCTTTTGAAAATGAGAAACTCTATCCAGAAATTTTAGACCATATTAGAATAGCCAAAAATGAATTGGCAGTATTGGAAAAGAAATCCAAAGACAAAAATATAAAAGCAACTTCTTCTTTAGTTTTTAATGTAGGAAATGAAGACCTAGCTTCCTATATCAATGAGTCTGAATATGAACTAATTGCTATCGGTTCGCATGGTTCATCTGGAATTAAGGAAAAAGTGATAGGAAGTAATACACAAAAAATAATGCGTAGTTCTTCTATTCCTGTTTTAGTAGTAAAAAATAAGCCAGAAAAAAGCTTTACCAATGCAGTTTTTGTTTCAGATTTTGAAGACATCTCTAAGCAAGCATTTCATAAATTAACTGCTTTAGCAGACAAAATTAATATGAGTACACAATTATTATATGTTAATACTCACACTTCTATTGATGCCGATAAAACACAATCTAAAATGGATAAGCTTTTAAATTTTTGTGATAGAGCAGAAAAATGTTCAAAACAAATAATAAATGCAGAGACAATTGAAAAAGGAATACAAGATTTCTCAACAAAGGAAAGTATAGATATGGTTTGTATCTGTACACACGGTAAAAGCGGATTTAAACAGCTGTTTTCTCCAAGTATTGCAGAAAGTATAGCGAATCATATTGAGTTGCCATTATTAAGTATAAAGCTTTAATTAACAATGAAAAAGAAAGAAACAAATATAATACAGTTTTACCGTTCATTAATAGGAGCAATATCATTGCCTTTGTTTACTATTATTGGGGTAACTGTGTTGTATTTAATTTTAATGTCATTTTTAGATCATAAAGCCTTTCCTTTTGATTATATCATTGTGGTTTTAGCACTTGTTAAGACGTATTTTATTGGCACATCAACTTTCAAGAATTTATCTAAGCTAGTTACAAATGTTGTTTCTCTAAAACGTTTACTACTAATCTTTGGTTCTATAATTATCGTTACTGTTCTGTCTTTCACTGTTGATTATTCTTGCCTTTATGAATATCAACAATCTTCATTTTCGGGAGTACAAGACTATTCAAACTCATACCTAATAAAAGTTTCTGAATTTTTCTATTTCAGTGTCACAACATTCGCCACAGTAGGATTTGGAGATATTGTTCCAGTTTCAGGTATTGCGAGAATTTTAGTCTTGTTAGAAATATCATTAAGCTTTTTAATCATTGTATTTGGGTTAGCAAATATCAATAAAATACATATAAATGAAAAGTAATCAAACAAATTGGTATGTAATAACTGGTGGACCTAGTACAGGGAAAACTACGCTAATAAATATGCTTAATGAAAAAGGATATAATACAACCATTGAACATGCTCGACACTACATAGATACTATGATTGATAAGGGTAAAACTGTGGAAGAAATAAGAGAAAACAAAAAAGAGTTTCAACTGGGAGTATTAAAAATGCAAATAGAACAAGAAGCTTCAATAGATAAAAATGAAATCTATTTTTTAGATAGAGCCATTCCAGATGCATTAGCCTATTATCAGTTTTTAAATATAGACGTTAACTCAGTTTTAAATCAAGCCATTAAAAATAGTAGCTACAAAAAAATATTTATACTTGATAAGCTACCATTAATTAAAGATTATGCAAGAATAGAAAACAAAAACGATCAAACTGTCATTCACGATCTTATTACAAAAGTATATGAATCACTACCTTTTCCTGTTATAAATGTACCTGTCTTAAGTCCTAAAGAAAGAATGGAGTTTATTATTAATAATTTATAAATTAATTAAAATGAAAAAATATAAAATAAACACCTCATTTATTTATTTGATAATACTAATTTCTTGTTCTGTTATTACTAATGCTCAACATAATCATGGTAATCATGGAGCATCTCATGACGTACATTTGAAAGAATCACCTCATGGAGGTGATCTAAATGAAATTGGGAAATACAAAATTGAGTTGGTCACCAACCTTTACCTTAAAGAGAATAATTTCATGTTGTACCTATTTAAAAGAAACTTAAAGCCCCTTTCTAATAAAGGAATTACAGGGACAATCATTATCAATTATAAGGATGATACTTCTTCATTCGTTTCTTTAAAACCAAAAGGAACTGAATTCTTTGTTGCTCAATTGCAAAATACAGAGTTTTTTAGTTGCATAGTTTCTATTACTATTAAAGGAAAAACATTTTCAACTATATTTTATAATAAAGAGCTTGAGGATAATGCAACAAATAATTACTCCTGCCCTATGCACCCTGAGATTAAAAGTGAAGTTTCAGGGGCATGTCCAAAATGTGGGATGAAATTGGAGAAACAATAATAAAATGACTTTAATTCAAAAAAAGAAAGCAATGAAAATGGAGGTGAAGGTCATCAACATAATCGTTAAATAAAAACAAACAATTAATAAAAAACAAAAATTATGAAAACAACAAAATTAGTATTAGCACTTGCAATTAGTCTATTTAGTTTTTCAACTACTATAGCTCAAGATCAAGACCATTCTAAAATGGATAAATCTAAAGTAAAAATGGATAAAAAAGAAGTTTATACTTGCCCAATGCATCCTGAAGTAAAACAAGATAAACCAGGAGATTGTCCAAAATGCGGAATGAAATTAGTAAAAAAAGAAGTAAAACATGAAAAAGCATATTATTGCACCATGAAATGCGAAGGAGAAAAAACTTATGAAAAAGCTGGAGATTGCCCCAAATGCGGGATGAAATTAGTTGAGAAGAAAGAAACAAAGAAAAAAGAAGATTCTCATAAAGGACATAGCCATTAATTTTAAGTCCTAATACAAGAGAGAGAAAGCTGTTAAACTTTTCTTTATAGGTTAACTAAGTAAAAACGTAACTTTTTCTTTCTTGGTTAGGCACAATTAAAATATAAACAAACAAACAAAATGAAAAAAATCAAAACAACATTAGGAATTGTAGCTATGAGCTTCGCAATCTTAGCCGCTCAATCTTGCGGAAATCAAGAAGAAAAAAATACAGAACCAATGATGGAACACGATAACAGTGACGGACATCATGATCACGAATCTCACACAGGAGAAGAACAGGGTGCTGAGGATCATGCAAATGTTACTAAAACAGAGAAATCAGAATTACTAACTGATTATTTAGGGTTAAAAAATGCTTTAACAATGGATGATGAAACAAAAGCTAGCGAAATAGCAGGTAAAATGGTTGAAACAATTAAAGGGTTTGATGTTTCTTCTTATACAGAAGGTGAGCAATCAGAAATCAAAGATATTTTAGAAACTTCACTAGAACATGCTGAACATATTGCGAAGAGTCCAATAGCTCACCAAAGAGAACATTTTAAAGCATTGAGCACAGATATGATTGATTTAGTAGTGATTACAGGTACTGACACCAAACTGTATCAGCAATACTGCCCAATGTATGACAAGAATAAAGGTGGCTCATGGCTAAGTACTGAAAGCACTGTCAAAAATCCATATTATGGGAGCAAAATGCTTAGTTGTGGAAAGGTTGAAAAAGAATATAATTAATGAAAAAAACACTTAAACGAATAGTGTTAATATTAATCATTGTGTTTGTGGGGATTCAATTTATCCCCACAAAACTCAATGAGAGTAAAGAAGTGTATGAAAAAGATTTTATAAACACGTATGAAGTTCCTTTAGAAATTAGTAAAAAACTAGAAATCTCATGTTATGATTGTCATAGTAACAATACAAACTATCCATGGTACAATAAGATACAACCTATTCCTTGGTTTTTAGAAGAGCATATTAATGAAGGGAAATCTGAATTAAATTTTAATGAGTTTGGGGATTATTCTGAACGAAAACAGAAAAGTAAATTAACCTCCATTATTCGTCAGATAGAAGGAGACAAGATGCCATTAAGTTCTTATTTAATAATGCATAAGAAAGCAGAAATATCCTCTTCCGAAAAAGAAAAAATAGTACTTTTCTTAAATAAGAAAAAAGAAAAGTTATCGAAAAGATAAACTATAGCTATAAAACAATAGGATTATGAAACGATTACAAGAAATAACTAAAGAAATAAACGACTTGACAATGAAGATTGAGCAAGAATATCCGGAATTGTATCAATACTTGGATGAAAACCCCATTACAATACCATATAGTGAACACCCAGAATTGAATATAAAAACAATGTCTGAGTGGCTTGACAGTTTACAAGAATTATTAAAGCATAATATTGAAAATCACAAAAACCCACAATAGATATGAATAATTACAAGAAGAATAGTTTAACATTAACTGGAGCTGTTTCATTAGGAACAGGTGTGATGATTGGTGCAGGTATTTTTGCACTATTAGGTCAGGTGGCTTCACTTGCAGGAGAATTTTTCCCTTATGCCTTTCTTGTGGGAGCTATTATTTCTGGTTTTAGTGCCTATGCCTATATCAAAATGTCAAATGCTTATCCGTCAGCTGGTGGAATTGCTATGTACCTAAAAAAGGCTTACGGACCAGGCACAGTCACTGCCGCAGGAGCACTTTTAATGGCTTTTTCAATGGTAATTGGCGAAAGCCTTGTAGCACGAACCTTTGGAACCTATACTTTACAACTATTTGATGTACAGGAAAAAAGTATTTGGGTACCAATTTTAGGTGTTTTATTATTAGTAGTTGCTTTTATAATTAATGTTTCTGGCAATAAAGTGATAGGGCGTTCTTCCCTTATAATGGCAATTATCAAAATTGGTGGTTTAGCCATCTTCGCAATTGGAGGTCTTTGGGTTGCAGGATTTTCAATTGATGAAGCCTTGCCTACAACTGTATCTGGCGATTATTCTATAGCAAGCTATATAGCAGCTTTGGCTTTTACCATTTTGGCTTATAAAGGCTTTACAACCATTACAAACAGTGGTAGTGAAATTGTTAATCCAAACAAAAATGTAGGGAGAGCAATTATGATTTCACTTTTTATTTGCACAGTGGTATATTTATTAGTGGCTTTGGCTGTTTCAGCCAATTTATCAATACCAGAAATTATAAAAGCTAAAGATTTCTCTCTTGCAGAAGCTTCAAAACCTGCATTTGGTAAATATGGTTTATGGTTTACTGTGGCTATTGCTATAGTAGCAACTATCTCTGGAGTGATTGCCAGTATATTTGCCGTTTCCAGAATGACTGCCATGCTAACAGAAGCAGAACTTATTCCTCATAAACATTTTGGTATGCCAGGTTCCTTACAAAAACACATGCTGGTTTATACAGTAGTAATTGCAATCATTCTCACAGCATTTTTTGACCTGACCCGTATTGCATCATTAGGAGCGATTTTTTACTTAACAATGGATATAATCTTGCAATGGGGCGTTTTGAAAAATCTCAGAAAAGACATAAATGCTAAGGTTCCAATTATTGTTACTGCAATTTTGTTTGACCTATTGGTATTAGGAGGTTTTATTTGGATAAAAATAGCCTCAGACCCTTTTGTTGTGATTTTATCAGGAATAATAATGGTACTGATTTTTGTGGGTGAAAAATGGTTTTTACGAAACAAAAGTTCCAAAATGGAAATGTAATAGAAAATTAGAATTATAAAATATTAAAAATAAAACAAAATGAAACATACTTATAAAATAACAGGAATGACATGCGGAGGTTGCAAAAGTCATGTTCAAAGAATATTAGAATCAGTAAAAGAAATTGAAGCTGTAACCATCAACTTAGAAGATGGAGCAACTGAAATTGAAATGACTAAAGAAATTCCATTAGATAAACTAAAACAGTTGTTTGATGGAACTAACTACCAAATTAACTAACAATGAAAAGTTGTTGTGATGTTGATGATAATCCAAAACCAAACAAGATTCAAAAATATTTTAAATGGATTTTGTACTTAATTCTATTAGGAATAATTGGTTATGTGGCAATACAAGACTATTTATAATAACAAAACTTAAAAACAATGAAACACACCTATAAAATAACAGGAATGACTTGTAATGGCTGTAAAAGTCATGTTCAACAAACATTAGAATCTGTCAAAGAAATTGAATCAGTAACAATCAATTTATCGGATGGAGTTACTGAGATAGTAATGTCGGAACATATTTCTTTAGATAAACTAAAAGAATTATTTGAAGGATCTAGCTATATGATTCATAATATAGATGAAAAGGTTAAAGAAAAGCCAAAACAAAAAAAAGGTATTCAAGGAACATACTACTGTCCTATGCATTGCGAAGGAGACAAAACCTATGATAAGTCTGGCGATTGTCCAGTCTGTGGTATGGATTTAGTAGCGGAAGCTACTGTAAATTCTAGTCCTCAATATACTTGCCCTATGCATCCAGAAATTGTAAAAGATGAAGCTGGAGCATGTCCTAAATGCGGAATGGATTTAGTCCCTATGGAATCAGACGAAACAGCAGAGCAGAAAACATATAAAAAACTCTTAAAAAAGTTTTGGTTGGCAACTGTATTTACTCTTCCTATTTTTCTAATAGCCATGTCCGAAATGATTCCAAATAATCCATTGTACAAAATTATGGATATGAAATATTGGAACTGGTTACAGTTTGGTTTATCCATTCCAGTTGTATTTTTCGCTACTTGGATGTTTTTTCAAAGAGCTTATACTTCAATTAAAACAATGAATCTAAATATGTTTACACTAATAGGAATTGGTGCAGGTGTAGCTTGGTTATTTAGTTTTTTTGGTTTACTATTTCCTGATTTATTTCCTAATCAATTTAAAACGGAATTTGGAACAGTACACGTTTATTTTGAAGCAGCTACGGTAATATTAACATTAGTTTTATTAGGTCAATTATTAGAAGCAAGAGCTCACAGTAAAACTAATAACGCAGTAAAAGAATTATTAAAACTAGCTCCAAACAAAGCCATTAGAATAGAAAATGGAGAAGAAATTGAAATATCAATTGACGAAATAAAAGTAGGCGATTTATTAAGGGTAAAGCCTGGAGATAAAATACCTGTTGATGGTAAAATTACAAAAGGAAAAACTTCCATAGATGAATCTATGATTTCAGGAGAACCTATTCCAGTTGATAAAGAGATAAATGATAGAGTTACTTCTGGAACAATTAATGGTAAACAATCTTTTGTAATGAAAGCTGAAAAAGTAGGTGCTGATACGTTACTTTCTCAAATTATACACATGGTTAATAGTGCTAGCCGAAGTAAAGCTCCAATTCAAAAATTAGCAGATAAAATATCAGGATATTTTGTTCCTGTGGTTATAGCTGTTTCGATTATCACTTTTATAGTTTGGAAAATTTTTGGTCCAGAACCATCATTAGTATATGCTTTTGTAAATGCTATTGCAGTTTTAATAATAGCATGCCCATGTGCATTAGGTTTAGCTACTCCTATGTCAGTAATGGTTGGAGTTGGTAAAGGTGCTCAGGAAGGAGTTTTAATTAAAGATGCCGAATCTTTAGAAAAAATGAACAAAGTAGATGTTCTGATAATTGACAAAACAGGTACAGTTACTGAAGGAAAACCTTCAGTTGAAAAAATTGCTTCACTTTCTCAATATTCAGAAAATGACTTAACACAATTTGTAGCATCAGTAAATAAGCAAAGTGAACATCCTTTAGCGGAAGCTACCGTTCGATTTGCAGAAGCTAAAAAAATAGATTTATTAGAAATTAATGATTTTGATTCTATAACTGGTAAAGGTGTTAAAGCAGTAATACAAGATAAAATTATCCTTGTAGGAAATGAGAAACTCCTATCGGAACATTCTATTATACTAAATGGAGAAATAGCTGAAAAATCAAAAATTGAACAAGCAAAAGGTAAAACAGTTCCGTTTATTGCTGTTAATAACGAATTAGTAGGTTTTGTAGTAATATCAGACGCTATTAAAGAAACCAGTAGATCAGCCATAACAGCATTAAAAGAAAAAGGAATTCAAGTTATTATGATGACTGGCGATAATAAATATACTGCCAAATCTGTTGCCGAAGAACTTGAACTAGATGATTATTATGCTGACTGTTTACCTGAAGACAAATTAAATAAAGTAAAAGAATTACAAGAAAAAGGTAATACAGTTGCAATGGCAGGTGACGGTATAAATGATGCTCCTGCATTAGCTTTAGCAGATGTTGGAATTGCAATGGGAACTGGAACAGATGTAGCCATAGAGAGTTCAGCAATTACATTGGTAAAAGGTGATTTACATGGAATTGTAAAGGCAAGAGCTTTAAGTCATAAGGTAATGAGCAACATAAAGCAGAATCTATTTTTTGCACTAGCCTATAATGTTATTGGTATTCCAATAGCCGCAGGTTTACTTTATCCAGTTTTTGGATTATTACTCTCTCCAATGATTGCAGCACTAGCAATGAGCTTTAGCTCTGTTTCTGTTATCGCCAATGCACTTCGATTAAGAACACAAACTATAAAATAATTAGTATAAATCTAAAATAACTAACAATGAAAAAAGCAAATTATAAAAAATTCGGATTAATGATGATGGTATCATTTCTATTAATGTATGGAATTATGTTTTTAAATGTATTTGAGTTAGATCACGTTATGCTAAGCACAACACGAACTTATATGACTTTACTAATGATAGCTCCTATGGCAATTTCTATGTTGCTATTTATGTGGAAGATGTACGAAAACAAGAAAGTCAATTATGCAATAATAGCCATTTCTATTCTTGTGTTCTCAGGGACTTTATTTGGACTAAGAACGCAAACACCAATTAATGATGTTTCTTGGATAAAAGCAATGATACCGCACCACTCCTCAGCTATACTAACAAGTTCTAATGCAAACTTCAAAGATCCCGAAGTTCAAAAACTTGCAGATGATATTATAAAAGCTCAAAAGGAGGAAATAGCAAGAATGAAGGCAATGATAAAACGATTAGAAAATGAAAAATAAACAATTAATAATATATGGATTAGGAATACTCACAGTTGGTATTCTTTTGGGTTGGTTGATTTTTGGGGGGCAAACAAAAAAAGAGGTGACCTCAAGGGACCAAAGTAGTTTAACAGACAAAGAGGAAATATGGACGTGTTCTATGCATCCTCAAATTCGTCAGCCCGAAGCTGGAGATTGTCCAATATGTGGAATGGATTTAATTCCATTAGAAGCAAATAATAATTCAAATCCATTAGTATTTGAAATGACTGATGATGCAGTTAAAATAGCGAACATTCAAACAACCGTAATTGGTTCGGGTAGTGTTAATGCTAAAGGATTAAAACTATCTGGAAAAATAAAAGCGGATGAAACAAATTCAGCAAGCATTGTTTCTCATATTTCGGGAAGAATCGAAAAGCTATTTATTAGCTACACAGGCGAAAAAGTAAGTAAAGGACAAAAAATAGCTTCTATCTACTCGCCTAAACTAATTACAGCTCAAAAAGAACTGTTAGAAGCTAATAAAGTAAAAGACGCTAACCCCAGATTATATGAAGCTACTGCCAACAAGCTAAAGTTTTGGAAAATAACGGATGAGCAAATACAAGCTATTATAACTTCTAAAGAAGTGATTGAATCATTTAATATTTATGCAGGATTTTCTGGTGTAGTATTAAATAAAAAAGTTTCTGTTGGGGATTATTTAAAAGAAGGAGAAGTATTGTTTGATATCCAAAACTTAAATCAACTTTGGGCAATTTTTGATGTTTATGAAACAGATTTAGGAGGAATAAAAACAGGTAGCAAAATAAGTTTTAATACACCTGCAATTCCAAATAAAACATTTACTTCAAGTATCGTTTTTATAGATCCCGTTATTAATCCTACTACTCGAACAGCTACTATTAGGACTACTATAAACAACCAAAATCAGTTACTAAAACCTGAAATGTTTTTAGAAGGAACTATTAATAATACAAGTAGCAATAATGCATCTATTTTAGTCCCTAAGTCTGCGGTTTTATGGACAGGAGAACGATCTGTTGTTTATGTTAAGTTACCTAATTTACCAACACCCTCTTTTGAGTTTAGAGAAGTAACATTAGGAGAATCTAATGGAACGAGTTATACCATTTTAAATGGTTTAAACAATGGAGATGAAGTAGTAACAAATGGAGCATTTGTAATAGATGCTTCAGCTCAGTTAAATAATCAATCGAGTATGATGAACAGAAACTTACTATCTAATCAATCAGGAGGTTTACCTGATTATACTTCGGCTACTCCAATCGAATTTAAAAACCAATTGAAATTAGTTTTAGAAAACTATTTATCTATCAAAAATGCTTTGGTTAATAGTAATGGTAAAGAAAGCACTAAAAATTCAAAGCTCTTGATAGAAAGTTTAGATAAAGTAGATATGAAATTAGTACAAGGAGAATCTCATGTTTTTTGGATGGCTCAAATGAAAGGTATAAGTGAATCAACAAAAGGTATAATTGAATCAACAAATATTTCAGATCAAAGAGATTTCTTTAATTCTTTATCTAATACAGTAATATCAACCACCAAATCTTTTGGTGTAGAACAAGATACTTTCTACGTGCAATTTTGCCCAATGGCAGGGGACGATAAAGGAGCTTATTGGTTAAGTAAAGAATCTAAAATTAAGAATCCATACTTTGGAGATGAAATGCTTACTTGTGGTTCAGTGAAAGATACAATAGATAAAACATTTAAAAATAAAGTAATTAAAACAAAAACAAACAATAGTCCTATGAGTGGACATAATCATTAATAATAAAAAATAAAACAAATGAAAAAAACAATGTTAAAATTAGTAATGCCAGCATTTTTGGGAGTATCAATGCTGACGAGTTGTGGAAATGCACAAGAATCAAATGATTCCTTAACTAAAGCAGAATTTAAAGTATATGGTAACTGCGGTATGTGCGAAAAAAAGATAGAGGGTTCATTAAATGGACAAGATGGTATTGGAACTGCTGATTGGGATAGAGAAAGTAAAATGATTACAGTTACTTATAATGCTGAAAAAATGAATGAAGATAAAATTAAAGCTAAAATTGCAGGAGTTGGTTATGATACCGATTCGCATAGAGCTGATGAATCTGTTTATGCAGAATTACCTGGTTGTTGTCAATATGATAGACCTGAGTAAATATATTATAATCCCCATTTGACTTATTTAATAATGTAAATGGGGATTTTAAATTTTAATCTAAATTTCATATTAACATATTGTTATTGTGGAAATTTAATACATTTGTATTGAATGCAAATTAAGAATCAGATAATAGCGAGTTTAATGATTGTCATTATGTCAATAATGATGATTCATAATGCTATTCCCCATATTCATCATAATCATGAGGCAACAGCTATAAATACTCATGATGATTCACACCACTCCCATGATAATGGACATCATCATTCTCATTCAAAAGATAAAAAAAGGGACAATAAAAAGTCGAATGAAAATATAAGCTTTTTTGATTTTGACAATCATGAGCATACTGTTCATTTACATTATTTTGAAGATTATTTACTGAATAAGAGTAAAAAAAATGAAACAAATAACCAGTTAATTTTACTCTCTTTCATTTCATTAAACGAATATAACTATTCATCAAACTATAAATTAGATGAATATTCACCACCTAGATTCAGATTTCCCGAATCTCCACCTACTTATAGTTTTTCTTTAAGAGGTCCTCCAATTTTAGGATAATAGTGTTTGAACGAAAATTTCGTTCTTTTTTCACGATTTAAAATAATCGTGACAATCGCATTTATCTTAATAAATTTATCATGAAAAAAAATATATTACTCACGGTTTTCGTGGGGCTTTATTCGTGGGCTAATTATGCCCAATCGAATACAGTTTCGGATATACTAACCGAAATAGAAAAAAATAATCTTGAGTTAAAATCCTATTCAAGCTTAATGGAAAGTAAAGTTCTTGGCTTAAAATCTACCAATAATCTACCAAATCCAGAAGCTGGTGCTTATTATTTACCCTTTGGAGCTAACAATACTGGAGATTATACAGAGTTTCAAATAACTCAATCTATGGAGTTTCCTACGGTTTATAAAACTAGAGGAGATATTATAGCATTGGAAAAAGAAAAATTAGCTATTGATTATAAGGTAAAAAGACAAAGTGTTCTCTCTGACGCTAATAATCATTTGCTCAATTTAGTATTCTTGGATAATAAGAAATCTATTGCTAAAAGCAGACTTGATCAAGCCAAAAAACTGAATAATCAAATCACTAGCTTGTATGAGAAAGAAAAGGTTGGGGTTTTGGATTTGAATAAATCTAAGGTTGCATTAATGCAAGAACAATTAAACTACAACAAGTTTGATAATAGCATAAAAGAGGTGTTGTTACTACTAAAAAACTTAAATGGTGGAATTGCTATTTCATTTTTTTCTACTGGTTTTACGGATAGTTTAACTATTTCTCCTTTAGAGAATATAATTGCCGAAAGAGAAAGTTTAGACCCAACTATAATGTTGTTGACTAAGAACGAAGAAATTGCTCAGCAACAAATAAAATTGAGTAAAAACAACAACTTACCTAATCTAACGGCTGGGTTTAATTATCAAGGAGTAAGTGGCTCTAATTATTCGGGTGTTTATGGAGGAATTACAATTCCATTATGGAATAATAAAAACAAAGTAGAGGAAGCTAAAGTCAATTTTGTGTATCAACAAGCTGTTTCGTTAACTACGAAAGGGGTTGAAAACACTTTAGTTGAGAACAAATACAATGAATACACTAATTTATTAATCAACTACCAAGAGTATCAAAATGCACTTACGAACTTAAATAACTCCGAGCTTTTATTAAAATCTTATGAACTAGGTCAAATTTCATTCCTAGTTTATTATTCCGAGTTACAATTCTATGCTCAGGCACAAGATACTTTACTTGAAATTGAGTATAAATTACATCAGCTAAAAGCTGAATTATTAAAATATAAACTTTAAAAAAATAATTATGAAAAGTACAATAACAACAATCTTCATTACTACAACATTATTAATTACTTCATGTTCTTCTGACAAAGAAACCAATGAACACGGTCACGAGCACAACACAGAAAATGCACATGAAGAAGAAAATCATGGGCATGAACATGGGGAAGAAACTCACAATGAACAAGAAGAATTTACAATTGGTTCAGACTCTATAGAAATTAAAAATGTAGAGTCTGAAGATTCTCACGATCATGGTCACGATCATTCAAATCATACACACTAATTATGAAGTATCTATCATTTATACTGTTGGCACTTCTATTGTCTTGCCAATCTAACGAAGAAAAAAACCATGCTCATGACGATCAAGGTAATCATGTTGCTGAAAATAGCGATAAGCCGTCTGTTGTTAAAACAGTTTGGACAAATAAAACAGAACTATTTGTTGAGTTCCCTGCATTAGTTGTTGGGGAGAAAAGTAGATTTGCTGCTCACTTTACGGTATTAGAAAAACATCAAGCAGTTAAAGAAGGCTCTGTAACTGTAAGTTTAATTAAAAATAACAAAGGAATTAAACAAAGTGTTGACGCTCCATCTTCGCCAGGTATTTTTACACCAACTCTTGAGCCTAAAGAAGCTGGAATGTATCAATTGGTTTTTGAATTAGTAACGCCCGAATTAACAGATAAAATAATTATCGAAAACGTTCAGGTTTTTGCAAATACTAATGAAGCAATTAAAGTTATTGGAACAGAGGAAGAAAATGGAAATGAAATTTCTTTTTTAAAAGAACAAGCATGGAAAATGGATTTTCAGACTGTGCCTTCAAAAAAAGAAGTTATTTATGACATCATTAATACTTCTGGTGTTTGGAAAACATCTCCATCAGATTTTACTGCTTTAATAGCAACTACCTCTGGTATTGTTAATTATAAAGATGGTTTAACCAATGGAAGTCCTGTTAAAAAAGGACAAGTTTTAATGACAATTGGAAGTAATGGATTAACCTCAAATAATTTAAGTGCAGAAATTTCAAGAGCCAAAATCAACTTGGATCAAGCAACTTTTGAATACAAGAGAGACAAAGATTTGTACGAGCTAAAAGTTGTTCCGAAAGGAGATTTTGAGAAAGTAGAACAAAAATATAAATTAGCTCAATCTAACTACAACACTTTAACTTCAGGTTATTCTTCTGGTGTAAAACAAATTACTGCTCCATTTAATGGGTATATAAAATCACTAACTGGAATGAATGGAACTTATGTAGAACAAGGTGCTGAATTGATAACTATTACCAATCAAAACAACAGTTTGTTAGAAGCATTTGTAAGTCCTAATGATGTTTCTAATACTTCTGACATTAAAGATGTTATTTACAAAACGAAAAAAGGGAATTGGTCTAGTCTAACAAAGAATGGAGGTAGTGTTTTATCTATTTCAAATCAAGTTAATACTAATAATCCTCAACTTTCTGTTTTTGCCAATGTAAAAGAAGCGATAACAATGCCCGAAGGTAGTTTCACAGAAGTTCAAGTACTTATTGGAGAACCAAAAGAATCAGTAGTTATTCCAGAGAATTGCTTGTTAGAAGATTATGGAAATTACTCGATCATTGTTCAGTTATCAGGAGAAACTTTTGAAAGAAGACCTGTAAGTATTGGAAAAAGAAATGGAGAGCTTGTAGAAATTACAAAAGGACTTTCTGTAAATGAATGGATTGTTTCAGTTGGAGCGTTTCAAGTAAAAATGGCATCCATGTCGGGACAAGCCCCTGCTCACGGTCATGCACATTAAAAATAATATACTATGTTAAATAAAATTTTATCACTTTCTCTAAATAATCGCATTGTCGTTTTATTTGGGGCATTAGTATTAAGTCTTACAGGAGTTTACATTGCAAAAACAATGAATGTGGACGTTTTTCCAGACTTAACCGCACCCACTGTAACTATACTTACAGAAGCACACGGAATGGAATCCGAAGAAGTAGAAAAATTGGTTACCTACCAACTTGAAACTGCTATGAATGGTTCACCAAATGTGAGAAGGATTCGTTCTTCCTCAGCAGCAGGTGTTTCTATTGTTTGGATTGAGTTTGAATGGGGAACCGATATTTATAGAGCTAGACAAATTGTAAGCGAACGAATTCCTCAAGTACAAGAGAGTTTACCTTCGGGAGTTGGAACACCTACAATGGCTCCAATTTCTTCTATTATGGGAGAAGTAATGTTATTAGGTATTACTTCCGATAGTTTATCTCCTACTGAACTAAGAACACTATCAGACTGGACTATTAGACCTAAAATAAAGTCTATTGCAGGAATTGCGAATGTGATTGTAATTGGCGGAGAATACAAACAATATCAAGTATTAGCAAGTCCTGAGAAACTTAAATACTATAAAGTAAGTATTAGTGAATTATTAGAAAAAGTAAATGCTTCCAATGTAAATGCTCCTGGAGGTGTAATTAATCAGCACGGAAACCAATACATAGTTAAAGGTAATGGGCGAGCTTATGAAGTTGAGCAATTAGAAGAAGCTGTAATTAAGCAATATAATGGACAATCTATTAAAATAAAAGATGTAGCTAAAGTTCAAATTGGAGCTGCCGACAAGATAGGTGATGGTTCTCTTAATGCTTCTCCTGCTGTAATATTAACAATAGCTAAACAACCTAATGTTAATAGCTTAGAGCTTACTGAAAAATTAGATTTAGCAATAGCTGATTTAAAAAAGACATTACCTGAAACTGTAAATATAAATAGTCAAATTTTTAGACAAGCTAATTTTATTGAGGCTTCGATTAATAATTTGAATCAGACCTTGTTGGAAGGAGCATTTTTTGTAATTCTAGTCTTGTTAATATTTTTAATGAATTGGAGAACTACTTTGATTTCATTGTTGGCGATTCCTATCTCCTTATTAGTTTCTATAATTGTGTTAAAACTTTTAGGTTACACCATTAATACCATGAGTTTGGGAGGGATGGCTATTGCAATTGGAGCTTTAGTTGATGATGCAATTATTGATGTGGAGAATGTTTTTAAGCGATTGAGAGAAAACATTAAAAAACCAAAAAGTGACAGATTATCTACAATAAAAGTAGTACTGAATGCTTCTATCGAAATAAGAAGCTCAATCATTGTAGCTACTCTCATAATAATAGTCTCGTTTATACCACTGTTTTTTCTTAGTGGAATGGAAGGTAGATTATTACAACCACTTGGTATTGCATTTATTACTTCGGTATTAACTTCTTTGATAGTTGCAGTTACTATTACTCCTGTTTTATGTTCTTATTTATTGAACAATGAAAAAGTATTATTAAAACAAGCAGATGGAACAAAAGTGGAACAATGGATTACCAAAATGTATGGGGTGATTTTAGAGAAAGCTTTGCGTATTCCAAAAATAATTATCGGATTAACTATTGGAGCATTTATTATTAGTATGATTTTCTTTTCTCAATTGGGAAGAAGCTTTTTGCCTGAATTTAATGAAGGTTCATTGGTTATAAGTGTTGTAGGAATACCCGGTATGTCGTTAGAAGAAAGTAATAAAACTGGAAAACTGGTAGAAACTATTCTTTTAGATATGCCAGAAGTTGATGTTGTTACAAGAAGAACAGGACGTGCAGAATTGGATGAACATGCACAAGGTGTAAATGCGGCTGAAATTGATGTACCTTTTACTTTAACAGATAAGACTAAAGAAGTATTTTTTGAAGAAGTAAGAAATAAACTGAGTATTGTGCCTGGAGTTAACATTACTTTGGGGCAACCAATTGCTCATAGAATTGACCACATGCTTTCAGGTACTAGAGCTAATATTGCTATAAAGATATATGGTTCAGATTTACAGCAATTATTTGAAATAGGAAAAAAAATTGAAACTACTATAAAACCAATTGAAGGTATTGCAGATGTGGCAGTTGACCAACAAGTAGAAGTTCCACAAATTAGAGTAACTCCTAAAAGGCAAGTTTTAGCTTCTTATGGATTAACTGTGGAGGAATTAATGACTCAATTTGATGTTGCTTTTGCAGGAGAAAAAGCAGGAGAAATTTATGAAGGACAAAAATACTTTGATCTGATGGTAAGGTTTCAACCACAATCAAGAAATAAAATGGAGGATTTAAAAACTGCCTTGATAAGCCTTCCAACTAAAGGAACTATTGAGCTACAAGAGTTAGCAGATATAAGTTCCTTGAGTACTCCGAACACAATTAGCCGTGAAAATGTGCAAAGAAAAATTGTAGTCGCAGCTAATGTTCAAAATCGAGATCTTATCAGTGTTGTTCAGGATATTAAAAAAGTAATTGAATCAGAAATCACTTTCCCTGAAGGATATAGTATAGAATATGGAGGGCAATTTGAGAGTGAAGAAAAAGCGTCAAAATTACTTTCAATTACTGCCATTGGTGCAATACTTATAATTTTCTTGTTACTTTATTATGAGTTCAAAAAAATAAAATTAGCAATTATTGTACTCATCAACTTACCGTTAGCTTTAATTGGAGGTGTGCTTATAGTATATTTTACTTCTGGCATTATTAGTATTGCGGCTACAATAGGTTTTATCAGTTTATTTGGTATCGCTACTCGTAATGGTATTTTGTTAGTTTCTCGCTACGAAGACCTTAAAAAAGAAGGTTCAACAGGAATTGACTTGCTGAAAAAAGGAGCAATTGATAGGCTTAATCCAATCCTTATGACTGCTTTCACAACTGGGTTAGCACTTATACCTCTTGCGATTAATGGAAGTGAAGCAGGAAATGAAATTCAAAGTCCTATGGCTACTGTTATTTTAGGAGGATTACTTACCGCTACGCTTTTAAATTTAATTGTTATACCGTGTGTTTATAAACTATTTGACAAAAATTAACCCAAAAACATCTTATACCAAATGGAAAATTTAAATGCAAAATTATATTCTAATGAGATTTTAGAAGATTGGCAAAATAGAAAACACTTAATAGAAGCCGAAAAACACCTGATTTCAAAATATCTCTTAAACAAGTCAAATTCAATTCTGGAAGCAGGAACTGGTGGGGGTAGAATTTCATTTGAACTGGAAGAGTTAGTTTTCAATAACATCCAAGCCTTTGATTATATTCCTGAGATGATTGATCATGCAAAAAAAAGAGTAATAGAGACAAAATCTTCTATTCAATTTGATGTTTTGGATGCTACCAACCTTACAAAATATGAAGATAATAGTTTTGATTACGCGATTTATCTTCAACAAGTATTGTGTTTTATATCGGATGAAAACGCTTTTAAAAATGCACTAAAAGAATCCTATAGAGTTACGAAACCTAAAGGTCTTGTTATTTATTCCTTTTTGGATATGGATTCTAGACCTTATAATGGTACATTAAGCTTTATTGTAAATTTTTTAAGACTTTTGAGAGGAGAAAAACGACAAAAACAACACCTTCCTTGGCTTAAAATAAATAATAAATTTAATTACAAATTATTATTTAAAAATCAACCAACCAATTATTGGGTTAAAAAAGAGGATATTCTCCTAGAGTTAGAAAAAATTGGATTTGAAATAATTGAAGCAAATAACACTAATCAGCTGTTTAACAAAACATCTGATAGGAAAGGGATGCTTTATGTAGTTTGTCAAAAATAGATTTTGTAATTAAAAAAATAATAAAAGAGACAGTTTGTAAAAAACTGTCTCTTTTATTTTAAGACGATACACCCTTAAAATATTATGAACACCTTATGAAGTGCTTATGGGATGAGATGATGTTGTTATGAACACCTTATGGGATGGTTATGGAGTGAGATGGAGTTTATAAGGGATTCAGAAAAAATAGAGCATAAAAAAAACCAGCTTATTTCTAAACTGGGTCACTTAAAATTTGATATATCTATTTTACGTTATTTCTATACTCAATTAGCTTTTTAAGGCTTGATCTAGAAATGAACACTTCTTCTTTATCTACTTTGCCTATCAGCAAGTTACTATCCAGTAACGCTTCAAGGTCTTCTTTATTCCATCTGAACTTAGTTCTTACTTCTGGAAACTGTTCAAATATCTGTTTGATTGTTAAGAGTTCCATTTGGGTGGTTTGTTCTTGTTTCTTTAAAGGTATTGATTTACTACTTGAATTCAATAGCATATCATCTAAATAGTTATTTTTTATCATAAAATTAATTAAGTGTTTATACCTAGTCTATATTTATATCTCTATTACGGTTAACATCATTAGTATATTTCATTAGGTTTATAAAACTATCTTTTAATATCATTGAGGTTCTCTCCTTTCCACTTATAAAACCGACTAACAACCCACACCTAAACATAATGCCAACTTTGGTAGGAGTCCAACCTATCTTTTTGGCATCAGGATAGAGTTCTAACAACTCTGTTGGTGTATAATGTGTTACTCTCTTCATAATATTGGGATAAGTCGACAAATAGTATAACGCAGTTTTTATAAAAAGCAACATGTCTTTTTGTGAAAAGTTTAAAAAAAATGAATAAAAGGGCACTTTTTATCCTTTTTAGGTACTTTTTTAAATAAAAAGCACCTACGTGTACCCCCCACGTACCCCCCTTAGGTTGTCGTGTACAGGTTTTTATCTTCTGAGATTTGAAGAAACGAATCGAAAATGACTGAGTTAAAAAATAGCTTTTACATCACTCCAAAGGATATACAGATCCTAAATGGGTGTGCTATTAATGCAGCTCGAAAAGAACACCTAAGCATACGAGATTCACTTGCAAAAACTGGAAACAGGTTAAGTATTTACGAATACTGTGAGTATTGGCAAGTAGATCCCGACCATGTGATTAGATACCTCAATCAATTTCGATAAAAATCACTAGTTATGAAAATTGATAAAAAAGACATTAACATCTTTCTGGCTCTTTGGATAAAGAGTGATCCAGAATTGTGGGGAGAATTGAGAGACATTCAGATCAAATTACTCCTTCAAAGAATTGTAAAGGAAAAATCATTTGCTGAAATGGCACAGGAACATAAAGTCTCTGAAATAAAACTAAGGCAAATTTTCGAAGCCATTCTAAAGCGAATCGAAATTGGATTGAGTAAAGAAGTTTCTGACCATTTACGAAAGATGAATAATCTATTAGAAAATAAGAATGTAATGAAAATTGAGTACGATTTCAATCAAATATTCTTGAATTAAGTACACTCTTTCACACCAAAGCACACCAATTCAACCTCTATCACACCCTTTTGAAAATGAAGTCGATAGAACCTTCTCAAATTTGAATAAATCATAAAACAAATATTATGGAAGCATTACTGATAATAAACTCAATTCTGGTAGCCGTTTGTCTCTATTTCATTAAAGACTTTCACGGAGACTTTAAAGAGACAGCAAAGAAAGTAACCAAGTTAGGAGAAAAAATACAAATCATCTCCAACAAATTAAACGAAGACGTGCATTCGGTTAAAAAAAAATTGAAAAACCTGCGTGAGACAAAATAGATATAACACTTGAATACTAAAAACATGAAAGCAATTAAATACATAGCATTTGGTATTGGAGCATTTTTCGGAGGAAGATATTTACTATCCCTTTCGAGAGTAAGCAACAAAGCAATAGTAAGCGTGAGTGGAAAAAGAGGTCTAATATCGGCTCAGGGAATTAATGTCACATTGAACTACAACATTAAAAACCCAAGTAGAGCGAATTTAAGGATCACTCCACCATTAGTAAAACTATTGATTAACGATAAGTTGGTTGCAAGTAGCACTATGCAAAATGTTGAAATTCCAGCATCTGTTCAAGATTCAAAAGGAAGAATAAGTATCAATGCTTTTAGTGAAACTGGGAATATTGCAACATCAATACTAGTTCCATGGCTTAGTATAGTAACCATTAGTCCCGATATTTTATCAAGACTACAAATTGGAGACACTACTCAAAAAGTTCAAGTATCAATCGAAACTTTATCACAGGCTTTTACATCTATTGGAGATTTTCCTTTGGATGACAAAACAACTATTCAATTATAAGCTAAAGCTATGAAAACAGGCAAAAGACATATCAAAAATGGAAGTCAATTCAATCATTTATTTCCTATTCCCAAAGGAGACAATGTGATTGTAAAAAAAGTAGCCCATTTAGACGACACCATTGTTTTAATGAAAGAAGTTGTTTCAACTACACTCGAAGACACTTTTGCAGTTGCTCAAATGCTCAAAGCTTCAACTGAATATGAAACTTGCCAAAACATCTGGAACTTTTGCTTTACTCATCTGCAATATACCAAAGATGAAATGGGCAAAGAACAAGTAAGAAGACCCTCTCGAACTTGGAAAGATAGAACAGCAGGAATTGACTGTGACTGTATGAGTGTATTTATTGGTTCAATCTTAACGAATTTGAAAATCCCTTTCTCATTCCGATTAACTAAATATAGGTCGCACGAATACGAACATGTTTACCCAATCGCACACACAAATAACAAAGTAATAATCTTGGATACAGTAGTACACAAATTCAACCATGAAGTACCGTATTCAGCAAAACAAGATATCAATATGGAATTGCAATATTTAAACGGATTCGAAGATGAAAATGAAGACTTTGACCAATTTGACGAATTAGATGATTTAGAAGAATTAATTGATAATGATTATCCAATGGACGCACAAGGTTTAGTAATGGATGACGAACTATTAGGATTGGAAGGCAGAGCAGAAAGAAGAGCAAAACGTGCCGCTAGAAAAGCAAAAAGACAAACTAATAAAATAGAACGAAAGCAACGTAGAGCTGATATAAAAAATCTACCTAAAGGAGAACGTTTTAAGGCAAGATTAAAACAAGGACTTCATGCCATAAACAGAGTTAACCCTGTAACTGCACTTTTAAGAGCAGGAGTTTTAGCTAGCATGAAGTTGAATGTTATGAAAGTAGCAAGTAAACTTCGTTTTGCTTATTGGTCAGATTCAGAAGCAAAAAAAAACAGCATGGATATGAACAAGTTTAATCAACTAAAGCGTATTCGTGAAAAAATGGAAAAAATCTTTTTTGGAGCAGGTGGAAAAACGGAGAACCTTAAAAAAGCCATTCTATCTGGAAAAGGAAACAGAGACCGAAGAGTTGTTTTAAATGGATTAGGAGAAATTATAACTCCCGTTTTTGATGAAGATGATTTACGAACTATTCTGGGAGATGAACTATTTGAAGATGAGTTTTCGGAAGTAGAAAACGGTATAAATGGTTTAGGTGTTGTAGCCACAGGAACAGCCATTGCTTCTGCAACTGGAGTTTTAGCAACCATAGCTTCATTGATCAAAAAACTAGGAGGTTTATTTAAACAAGGAACGCCACAAGCTCAACAAGAAGTTATTCAAGACAATACTGATGACCAAGAAGAGCAAACACGAAAGTTTAGTGTTCAAAATCTAATCAGTAGTTTTTCAAATAAACGATCAACTCCTACCCCAATTGTTCAAACCAGATATGAGTCAACACAACTCCCAAGTCCTTTGGTGGTTAATCCTCAGCCTCAATTTGTAGATATACCCAACACAAGAGTTACCGAAGATGCACCAGAACCAAAACCAGAAGAAAAAGGATTTATGGCTTGGGTTAAAAAGAACCCAGTAGCAACTGGAGGAATAGCCATAGCAGTTGTTGGCGGAGGTTATCTACTATATAAAAGTAGTAAAAAGAAAGGGTTATCAGGAATAGATGGAACGCTTGGAGCACCCAAGAAGAAAATTAAGAAACCGACTTCTGTAAAAAAAAGAAAAAGAAGTCCTACAAAAAAAAGCACAACTAAAGCCAGAAGAAAGTCTCCTGTAGCTAGAGCATCCAAAGTCAAAAAAATAGAACTGCTCTAGTATAAATGTTAAACAATAAACCTCAATAAGATGAAGAAGAAAAAAAATAATAAATCTACAGGGATTCTTGCCAAATATAAGGCACAGAAAACCAAAGGAGATCTAAAAGGAACAGGACTTAAAACACTTGTTGATTTACTTGTAGGAGCTACTGTTGGTGCAGGAATTGGAGCAAGTGCAGGTAGAGCTGCACTTCCCATAGGACTAGCTTTAATAGCAGGAAGTCATTACATGGATGAAGACACAGGTATTTTAAGACTTGCAGGTTCTGCAACCATTGCATACGGAATTGGCAAAGCCATTTCTAATAAAAACATAGCAGAAGTAAATGCTGTAAATGGATTCTCATTAGCAGGAGAGTCTTCTAAAGCGAAATCAAGGTTAACTCAATTTAAAGATGAATTAATCACTGCATTCTACTTGGATAAAGTCATTAAAAAGAAAACAGACAACTCAATAGAAGACATGCAAATTGGAGCTATTGATTTATCAAGTCTTGAAATTTTTGATCAAAACAATAAGAATGAAGCTCTTCAATATGAAATGAATTCAGATGCTCTACCAGAGCCTACTGCAAATTATGAACAAGAAGATTTTGCTTTTGATTTGGTTGAAGAACCAGACCTATCAAGTATCTAAAAAAAAGCCCAAAAGGGATAATTATTAACCTTCCGTAATGAGCGGAAATAAAAACAAAAGTCATGACAGATGAATTAATGAATAGCGAATACAACAATGTTGGAGAATTGTTCGGTATTGGCGAACTGGAAAAAGCGACACATAATATGTCTCCAGTAAAAAAAGCAATGTTTATTAGAAAGATTGCAGGACAGGTTCACGGCTCGAGAAGATCCAGAGCCGAAATGGAAAAATTCTTTAAACAAGTTCCTAAACACGTTAGAGCGGAATTACTTAAAGGAGGTGTAAGATTAGCAGATTACACTATTTACTCCACTAAAATAATCACAAGTAAGACCATTAAAATGTTCGAGCCACAAGATGATAAAGAAGTTGGAGTAAGAAACATTTCAAACGCAAAATTGCCTAAGAACATGGTTTTCTTAGTAAGTGGAATATTCCTTTTAACAGGAAGAAACCCTGAAGCGGATAACAGAGAAGGTTTAAAGGCAATTGACTTTAAAAGCGTGAGAGGAATTCCTGCAATTTGTAATGGGGAGTTTAGCTTGAAAGCTAACCGAAAACAAATCATTCCAGAGAATCAATCGATCAGAAGGTTTGCTACGGATAACGATCAAACCGTTCCAATGGGGTACTACAAACTCGATAATCCTAGGCTTATTCGAGATGAGGAATTGATTGAGTTTACTGTTGAGCTTGGTACTCAACTAAACATTCCTCAAGATCAATACCTATATGTAGGACTTGATGGAACTGGAACAACTCCATAACCATTGCACCCACTACGGGCATCTTTTCAAGCCCTCTGATTAGATGCCCAGAAATGGGAAAACATTCAATTAACCTCTTAATACAAAACAGATGAACACATATAAGCACAATATCATAAAAGAGCGATTTGACATTAAAATTGAAAATCCAGATCAAACTGTAAAAGCAGAATTTGAACTAGATAAAAATGCCAAATATGTTCAAGGAATTTTAATCACTTCCGATAGAGACGAACTTTTGTTTTACAGAGGATCTCAAAAAATTCAATTAAACGATCAGGAATTATTTCCTGAAAATTTTGAATCCAGATTATTAATGGCAGGATTAAATGTTGCCCCTGATGAGAGAGCCATATCCATTGGAAATGTGGAAACTGGAAACGGTCGTTTAGAAGTTTTATTTAAGGATCAAAACCACTCGAATACAAGGTTTACCCCTTATAGAGTTTCGATATACACCTTTAGTGTTTTGGACTTAGAAACAACTCTCCAAGATGATTAAGCAATTGGTACATATCGAAGAAATTGAACGGAATGGAATTAAACAGCAGTTTCAAATCAAGTTACCCTACAATGCAAAAAGGATAATAGCGATTAAAATAACCGCTAATCCATTTGATAGAACTTGGGAAAGCAAATTTGAATCTGAAGTAGGTTGGCTTTGGTTAAGGTTACCCGAAGAACGAGATGTTTTTTATGCTCATAAACTAAGTACTTATAAAGACAATTACAACTTGACTTTACCGAGTATAAATGAGGTTAATCCTTTTGGAGAAAGTCAATTTACTCAACACGGTAAAAAGGAAGCCTTTAAAAGTATTAATGCGGAGTTAAATACTAACATTTTAGAGGGGTACTACATAGATAGAATCTACTCTCAAAAAAGTAAGTACCAATTACGAATCTATTTAAAACTTGAATTATGACTGAAGGAACTGCCATAGAGTTTGCAAGATTAACTATGAAAGAATTGGGAGTTGGAGATTGTTATACACTAAGGTATAGACAAATTCAAATTCCTCCTTTTAGAAAAGTAGAACTTAATGCAACAAATGAAATTATCATTTTAATTAAGCCCTCCTACTTCTTAAAAGCATATTCAAAAGCAGGAATACTCAATCGTACAGATCGGCTTATAAATGAACATCAATACATACATAGAGGAAAAACAGTACTCATAAATCAAAACGGTAGGACTTATTTAAATGCAACAATACTTCAAGTGATACCTAACCTTAAAAAATAAGAATAATGGAACAAGAACATCAAGAAATAGAGCGAAGAGCAAATGGTTCAAACTTTACAGAGGGTTTTGATCCTTTGAGAATTGAACGATTGAGAACCATTATTCAAGATTATGAGGATCAAGGAAAAGCTAAAAGGTACTGCATAATTGTTGACGGAGAAATGGTTGTTCCTATTAATTCAGAAGCAAGCAATTTCGATAATTACAAACGCTATATCATTGGCAATTCCAATACGGTTGAAATACGAATGTATTTTGGAAAGTCTCCAAATTTTAATCGTCACATTTTCAAAACCAATTATAGTGCTTTAGCAGGAACACCTTCAAAAGATGTAGATCAAATTGTTAAAGATGCTTTAGAAAAAGAGCGAAAGGATAATAAAATCCTCATGCTTCAACAAGAGTTGAAACGAAAAAACAAAAAGCTCAAACAGTATAAGGCTCTTCAAGCAACACTAGATGAGAAAAAACTAGACATCAAAGATCTTGTCAAAGATGGAATACAATTAATGGGGCAATTCCAAGCAATGAAAAATGGAGGGACTCCTGTTCAAGGTATTCCAGATGCAGAAGTTGAAGTTAGGGTTGAAACAGAAACACCTATTGACTTACACTTCTTACAACTCAAAAAAGATTATGAGGGCGAAGAATTAGAAAAAGCCATCAAAATCTGGGAAATATTCACGGCATATCCTCAATTACAAAAAGAGTTCATGTCAATTATTAATCAAAAAATCAAACAAAATGGAAAATCATAAATTTTCAATCAGCATTTCGGGAAGCAAAAAAGAAGCAACCGAAAAAATCAATGGTCTAGCAATATTGGCTAGTAAACTATCAGCAGACACCATTACTGCATTAGCAAAATTAGTAAAATCAGATCCAGCAAAAGTAGAAGCTGCAAAACACTACTTAGGAGTTTCTTAAGCCCGTGAGGGGCATCAATCATGTAATAGAAGTAATGAAAAGCTGAAGCAATGAAAAATGAGAGGATCATATCTAAAAACAGTCAAACACCCACTACACAAATTGTTTTGGATAGAGAGCAACAGTCTTGGTGGAATAGCTTGACTGATGGACAAAGAAAAACGATTGTCTCATTTGCAATTGCTCTTGGAATTTCGGTAGTAGCATTTATAGCTATAAAATTCGCTAGTAACAAAATTAGAAATGTTATTGCTAATAATGCAGAGAGCAACAGTTTCGGAGATAACAACTATGCTACATGGGCTAAACAACTAAAAATGGCTTTTGATAATGATGGTTGGTGGGGAACAGATGAAGGAGCTATTCGAAGAGTATTGCAAGCCATTCCATCTCAAGAAGGTTTTACCAAAGTTCAATCTCAATATAAAAAACTTTACAAAGGTCGAAATCTAATTGAGGATATGACGGATGAGCTAAAGACTACTGAATACAATGAAATGTTAGCCATACTTCAATCTAAACCAGAAAAAACAAGAGATGCAGTTGGGGGAAGAATTTACGATCCTCATGGTTGGGCAACCAGATTATACAATGCCATGAGCATTTATTATGCTGGTTTTATACCGGGTACTGATGAAGAAGCAATAATAGCAGTTTTTAATGAAATTCAAACACAGAAAGAATTTGCTGACACAAAAGATGCCTATCAAAGCATGTACGGTACTTCATTAGGAACAGACCTTGACGGAGATCTTGATTGGTCAATGGATTGGAAAGCACTCATCAATAAAAAATCTTAAAACAAAAGAAATGGAAAAGAAAACAAAATATATCATATTGGGATTAGGTGTGGTTGCTTTAGGAACAGGAGCTTATGTCTATTACACACAAAAAAAGAAAAAGGAACAGAACAATAGAGACTTTACGCAAGCAATCACTTCAAGCAGTCTTCCATCTCTCCCATCGCCAAGTAGTTCCAGTTCTAGCAGTTCTCCTTCTAGCAGTAGTTTCCCATTGAAAAAAGGTAGCTCAGGAAGTTTAGTGAAAAACTTACAAAATGCTCTGATAAAAAAATATGGATCAGGAATTCTACCTAAATATGGAGCTGATGGTGGATTTGGATCTGAAACGATTACAGCTTTAGTTTCAAAAGGACTTCCTACCACAATAGATAGCGATACATATACTCAACTAATTTTGAGTTCAGGTGGTAGTTCTTCAAGTAGCACTAATCAAATCTCCAATGCAAGTAGCATTGCAATAACTATCTACAATGCAATTATTAAAGATAGTGTTGGCTCAGCAATTACTGGATTAAAACAAATCAGTAGTGTTAGTGACTACACAGCAGTCAATACCTACTTCAAGAAGAAAAGAATAGGATTAGTACGAATGACTTTGGTTACCGCTTTACTATCCTCATTCAATTCAACAACCGAAAAGAAACAAATTAATCAAGAATTATACCGAATTGGGTTAAAGTATGACGGTTCAAAATGGTCATTATCTGGTGTGTTTGGAGTTGCCATGGATCAATTGGTAACAATAGAACCTACCAAAATATGGGACGAACATGGAAGCGGAATGATGATCCCTAAAGGGACAATTATAGGGGAATACCTTGATGCAAATAATGGAGTGACAGAAGTGGAAACGCTAGACGGTAAAAGACTTTTTATAAAAACAACCTCAATAAGCTACGTATAATGATAAATAGAATAAAAACAATAGCAAAAGAACAAGGTCACGTGATTTACACAGAACCTTATCGTTTAAACATTTGGGGTTTTAGAGCAAATACAGAAAAGCCTAATGTATTTGATGATGAACTTCACGTATTTACTAATATTTCGCAAACCAAAATTGCAAAGTGGGCATATTTAGTCTTTAAGATTACAACAGATCCTGGTACTTATTGGTTAAAGAACCCAATGAATCCTCAAGGAACTGCAATTTTAAAAGCAGGACAATACAGAGATACTTATCGAATTGACCGCCACAGAAACAAGTACTATGCACTTTGCCAAAGGTTAGCTAAAGTAACAGTTATCAGAGACTATGACCGTGATGCAGTTCTTGATTTTAATAATGGTAAAGAACAGACAGGAATGTTTGGTATCAATATCCACAGAGCCAGAAAAGCAGGAGATACACTATCGGTAGATAAATATTCAGCAGGTTGTCAAGTTTTCAAAAACGCACAAGACTTTGACTTTTTTATGAAATTGTGTGAAGTACACAGAAAACTCTATGGTAATAAGTTCACTTACACCTTAGTTGATAAGCGAATGGAGTTTAGAAAAACACTTAAAAAAATCACAATAAGTTCAGTACTAATCAGTCTTCTTTTGGGAGGATTTTATCTAGTAAGCAATGACTAAGCCCATAATGGGATATTATTTAAAACCTAACAGCTATAAAAATGAAAAAATCTATCACATATCTCGATTTGTTTTCAGGCCTTGGTGCATTTGCTAAAGGTTTAAATGATGCGGGATTTAAGTTCAAGAACCACTATTACAGTGAAATTGACAAACATGCTATTGCTAACTACTCATATAATTTTAAAAATGCAAAAAACTTAGGAGATGTTCAAAAAATCAAACATAAAGAAATACAGAGACCAGATATCATTACGTTCGGATCTCCTTGCCAAGATATTTCGCATTCTGGACTTAAAACAGGCATCCAAGGGAAAAGAAGTAAACTCTTTTTTGATGCACTTAAAATCATTGACCAAATGCGACCCTCAATTTTTGTCTTTGAAAATGTCAAAGGGCTTTTCTTTAGTAACAAAGGTAAAGACTTTGAGGTCGTATTGCGAGAAATTGCCAACCTTGGGTTATATGAGTGCCAATGGCAACTTATTAATACAGCCTGGTTTTTACCCCAAAATAGAGAGCGAATATTTATTGTCGGATCTCTTAGAGGAACAAGTTTCCCCTCAATTTTTCCTCTCATACAAAATTATCAAAAAGAGAAAAAAAGGAAAGCAAAAGTAAAGCTTGTTGCTCGAAGTAATAATGGACAATCAGGAAGAGTGTTTTCTCCAAGCGGTATCTCTCCAACATTAATGGCCGGTTATGATGGCAATGGATATGTAATGATAGATAAAACGATAAGAAGATTAACTCCAATTGAATGTGAAAGGATTCAAAGTTTACCAAATAACTGGACAAAATATGGAATATATGAAGGACAAAAAAAAGAAATTTCAAGGGGACAAAGGTATAAGTTACTTGGTAATGCTATTACTGGTTTAGTAATGCAAAAAATTGGTTTAAAACTACTTAAAGGAACAGGGTTAAATGGAGTAAGTCAACTTAAAACTAAAGCAATGAAACTCATTCAAAAACTTAAAAAATATAACAATGACTAAAAAGAAATTTACATATAGCAAAATGACTTTCATTTTATCTGTTATAGGATTTATTGGAAGTGTAGGTTTTTACTTAGGGGTATTAAGACAAGTGTACGCTACACCTGATAATATTCAAGTAAAATCTATCGAATTAGAAAGAGAAAACAAACAATTAAAATCACAAGTTCAGGTGTTAACCAAAATGGTCGAAGAATGTAACAACAATGAGTAATCAAGGTCAACATATAAATCCAAGTCGTGAAAATGATTTTGTAAACTTCATTAGGAAAAACTTAAATGAACGAACAAAATTAACTCGTCCACAAACAGAAAAACAAGCAAAACGATTTGGTATTGTTGACCGCACTAAAATTAAAGAACTAACCGAACTAGCAATAGTTTTAGAAGCAAGAAAAATTACTCATGGACAAGGGAGTGAACTACATAAGTTTCAGGAAATAGTTGAACTCTATGAAATTCAAACCAACTTATCCTTTAGGACAAGCATGAGTGTTTTACTTCAACAATACTCAACACCAGCACCCATTGGCTATTTAATGGGGTTATTTTGTGGAATTGATAATCCAACTAAAACATTATTTGAACCCTCAGCAGGAAATGGTTTACTAACTATAACTGCAAAACCAGAACAAGTAACCGTTAATGAAATTGACCCTATCAGAAATGCCAATCTAGCTAAGCAAGGATATAAAGGAGTAATGAAAATAGATGCTTCCAAACCTTTTGGAGGTTTAAATAAATCGTTTGATGCAGTTATTACAAATCCACCTTTTGGAAGACTAGATACAGGTAGAATCTTTGATGGTTTTCTAATCAAAGAATTAGATCATTTAATGGCTCTTAATGCTTTAGAAATAATGAAAGATAATGGTAAAAGTGCCATTATTATTGGAGGTCATACAAAATGGGATGATAAAGGTAGAATTCAAAAAGGTAAGAATAGAATATTCTTTAATTACCTCTATTCACACTATCATGTTGTTGATGTAATACCTATTTCAGGTAGAGATTTATACTCCAGACAAGGCACTTCTTTTAACACTAGATTAATCTTAATTAATGGGAGAAAAGTTAAACCAAACGGAGTTGCACCAATTAAAAATTCAAAGCTAGCAAATGTTGTTTCTGACTTTACAGAGCTTTTCACAAGAGTAAATACAACTATTATGTATCCAAATAATAATAAAATAATTAGCCAAAGTAGTCTCAAAAGAAAGGCTATGAAAATGAAAGCATTGCTTTTGTCGGAAGAACTTGGAGCACCCTATATTCCTGCTTCTAATAGTTGTTTTATTTTGGATACACACGTTCCAGATGCAATGGAATTTGAAATGCACCAAGCCATTAATCGTATTAAAGAAGATGTTGGTGGAGACATGGATAATTTTGTTCGCCATAGATTGGGTTATCAAACAAAAAAGCAATTATGTAAAGCCTTATCAGCAGAACAAATTGATGCAGTTGGAATGGCAATTTACAATATTGAAGCATTAAGCCAAGCCGTAATTATCGGAGATCAAACAGGAATTGGAAAAGGGCGTGTAGCTGCATCTATTATTAGATATGCTACTCAACAAGGTATAACTCCAATTTTCCTAACAGAAAAAGCCAACTTATTTTCTGATATATACAGAGATTTATCAGCTATTGGTTCAGCTCATTTAAAGCCTTTTATTGTAAACGCTAGAGGAAGTAAAACTCAAATTAAAGATGAAAACGGCAATGTTGCTTATGAAGCTTTAAGTCAAACTGAACAAAATGAGATCTTTAAAAACAAGAGAGTGCCCACAGGGAATGATTTTGTTGTAGCTACTTATTCTCAATTCAATTCAGCACAGAAAAAGCCTATAAAACCTCAATTCTTATTAGAAATAGCAAAAGGTTCAATCCTGATTATGGATGAAAGTCATAATTCAAGTGGTTCATCTAATACTGGAATCTTTATGCAAAGTGTATTAGCAAGAACGTCTGGTGCAGTTTTTCTCTCAGCAACATTTGCTAAACGTCCAGATAACATGCCAATCTACGCAATGAAAACAGCCATATCAGAAGCAAATATGTCTAAAGAAGAATTGGTAGATGCTATCTCAAAAGGAGGTGTTGCATTACAAGAAGTTTTAGCTAGTCAATTAGTAGCCGAAGGGCAAATGATAAGAAGAGAAAGAACCTATGAAGGTATTGAAGTAAATTATCTCACTTTACACGATAAGTCAAATGAACACAAAGCCATTGCAGATAATATCACAACTATTGTTCGTGACATAATTGCTTTTCAAGCAAAACATATTGATGAGCGTGTAGATGAACTAGATAGCATTGCAGTTGCTGAGGGAAAAGAAGTTAATGTAAGAGAAGGAACTGCCGAAGGTGGTGTCGATAATCAACCTTATTTTTCTAAAGTTTTTAATGTTATTAATCAAATGCTTTTTTCTATAAAAGCAGATGCAGTTGCTGATAAAGCAATAGCTCGATTAAAGGAGGGTAAAAAGCCAATTATAGCTTTTGCTAGTACCATGGGAAGTTTTATCGAACAAATGGAAACGGATGGCGGTATGCCTGTTTCGGTTGGCGATACAGTAAAGGCTGATTTTGCTATTGTTTTAGACAAAGGATTGGATGGTGTAATGAGATATACCGAAACACTACCCAATGGCGAAAAGGAATACAAAAAATTTGATCTATCTGAACTTTCTTACGAAGCACAAGAAGAATACAGTAGAATATCAACCAACATTAGAAAAATTGCTACAGGAATTACCATTTCTCCTATTGATGTTATCGTCCAAAAGATTGAAAAAGCAGGTTTTTCAGTTGCCGAAGTAACAGGCAGAAAACTAAAACTTCAACTCAACCTTAAATCAGGTATGGGAATAATTGAAAATCGAAAGAAAATCAATACAAATGATGCTTTTAGAGAATTTAATGATAACGAAGTAGATGTTTTATTGATTAATCAATCTGGTAGTACTGGTGCTTCTGCTCATGCTATTGTAACTGATAAAGTAACTGAAAACGAAGTAAGACAAAGAGTAATGATTGTTTTACAACCCGAATTAGATATTAACACAGAGGTTCAAAAAAGAGGTAGAATTAACCGTACTGGTCAAATTTTAAAACCAATATATGATTATGTCAACTCTGCAATTCCTGCCGAGCAAAGGTTAATGATGATGCTTCAAAAGAAACTGAAAAGTTTGGATGCCAACACATCATCTAATCAAAAACAAAGTAACAGTATTTTAGATGTTCCTGATTTTTTAAACAAGTATGGAGACAAAGTGGTTGGAGAATATTTAGAAGAGAATCCAGAAATTAATAGTCTGCTAGGTAATCCTTTAAAAATTGGAACTGGATCAGAGTTTAAAGATGGAGGTGCTCACAAAGTATCAGGTCGTGTAGCAGTTCTTTCTACTCAAATGCAGGAGAAGACTTTTATAAAGACATTAAAGACCGTTACGACACCTTAGTCGATTATTTAAAGCAATCTGGAGAGTATGATTTAGAAGTAGAACAGCTGGATTTAAAAACCGAAACAATTTCCTCTTCTATTATTAAAGTTGGTAAAGGAGGAAATTCGAGCTTTGGAGAGGATAGTGTTTTAGAGAAAGTAAATGCTAATGTATTACGTAAACCTTTTAGTTCAGATGAAGTTAAGAATTTAGTTTTTCAAACATTAAATGGTCAAACAACTGAGGAACATAGAGAACAGTTAGTTAGGGAATATGAAACATTCGTATCTAAAAAACTGGCGGAATCTTTTCAAGAAATTGAACTAAGGTATAATGAATTAAAGCGCAATATTTCTAATGAAAAGAAAATACAAAAACTCATTCAAGCAAATGATTCTAATGTTTCACAGGCAATTGAAAATCGTAAACAAGAATTAGACGAAGCTTATAAAAAGAGAATTGCAGAGGAAGATAAGTCCACACAAAATAAGAAATCATACATAAGGGGACTATTTAAGTATTTTGGAGTTGGTAAAAAACTATTTTATCCTGTTCCTAGTTTTGACGGAACGGCACAAAATCAACTAGCTATTTTCTTAGGTTTTCAAATTGATAAAAAGAAAACAAATCCTTATGCTCCTAGTGCCATAAAATTGAGATTTGCAGTAGCATCAAGTCAAAAGTACATTGCCATTCCTGCAAGTTATATTAAAGATGTTAATGCTATTAAAGGTGCTAGTATCGGCATTTCAGATTATGATATAAAAACCATTTTAGAAGAATGGAATAATCGAATAAAAGAAACTACTAAGGATAGGAGCATTCGATATATCGTAACTGGCAATATACTTCAAGCATTTGCGAGTTTCAAAGGTAAATTAGTGAGTTACACAACCTCTAATAATAAGATTAAAAAAGGAATATTAATGCCTGAACATTGGTCGGCAGATACCGAAACTAAAGGAAAGGTAATTGTTCCTGTTGCTAAAGCTACCAAGATAATTAAATCCATGAGTAATGGCTCTTCTATCTTTGGAACAGGAAGTATTTCATTTTTTAAACTATTTGATAATCGTTACAGAGTTTCTGTTCCTGCATCTCGAAAAAAAGGAGGAGAAATCTATTTGAATGAAGATTTACTAAAATTAGTTGAAAACAATCTGTTTGAGAAAGTTGGCTCACAAATGACAACTCACGTCCCATTTGAAAACATAGAACCTTTTCTTGAAATCCTACAAGATCAATCAGGTATTACCATTAGCGTTACACAAAGTCAAATTGATGCAGTTGGATTAGTGGTTACTAAAATTAAAAAGAGAGTTAAAATACAAGCTCCACCTAAAGAAGTCATTCCACAGATTAACCCAAAAGCATTAAAGCTTAAAGCAACTGCATTGAAACTTAAACTAGCCTTATTATCATTTTAAAAACATTCGCCATGATCACAATTAGCAATTACTATACGGAAATAAATAAGCTGGATAAAAAATCACTTCCAGATACATTACAAAAGAGTTGGGACTTTGTAAACGAAGCCACTATGGATGGTAGTGACTGGACTATGTATGAAGAGGATGAAGACATTAAAGATGTAATTGATTTATACATTCAAAAGCTAAATGAGTTCGTAAAGGAAAATAATACTTCTAATAAAGCTAAAAAGCCCATTGCTAACAAGGTAACAAAACCAAATTCGTCTCCTGTCAGAAAAACATCAAAAGTAACTACCCCTAGAAAAGTAATTGCTAAAAAACCAACTGCAAGAGAATTAGCTTACCAAAGAGCAGATAAAGTTGAACGTATTAGTGATGATTTAAAAATGATAAAACGATTTGTGTTAATGCACGAAAAAGTTAAAACACAGAATCAAATTAGGTTATTTATTAATGCTCTTCAAAAAGCAATCATGGAGAAACGTATTAGCAAAACATCTCCGTTTTCTAGTGAAATAAGTGAAATTCAAGAAGCTTTAATCAACTTACATGGTAAGCTATCAAATGGCGGAAGTATTCAAGTTGAGATAAGCGAAAAGAAGAGAACTAAATACCTAACCTTGATTGGTAAACAAACTGAACTACATTCAGTTAAATTCATTAAAAGCTATATCAACCTACAAGGTAAAACGATTGACAATACTAAAGCAAAAAGACTTTATAACCGTGTTGCTAATGCAGTTAATAACGGGAAACTAACTAAAAAAGATAAATACTGGAACGAAATTGAAAGCATACTTTCTACGCTCAAATCATTTGTAAAGAAAAATGTAGAGCACGGAGAGTTGTTGGTATCATCTAAGGAACTGAATGGACTAAATAGTATTCTCTCTGAGTGTGCGTGTGAGCATATTAATGGAATCCAATCAGTACCTAGAAATACCATAATGAGCAGTACCGATATTATAAACCTAAGTTTTGACAAACTTGGTTTTAAAGGTAAATGGCTCAATCTCATTGGCGATCCGTCAAGTGGATTTACAGCAATGATTTTTGGGAAACCCAAAATGGGAAAATCATATTTAGCAGTAGATTTTGCAGGGTACTTGGCGAGAAACCATGGGACAGTTTTATATGTAGCTCGTGAAGAGGGAATTGACGATACGCTACAACAAAAACTAAAAGACAAAAATGTAGCTCATCCTGATCTTTATGTGAGCGATTATCTACCTACTGACTTATCCAAATATGATTTTGTATTTCTGGATAGCGTCAATAAGTTGATGTTATCTCCTGAAGATTTAGAAGAACTAAAACACAATTATCCTGAGACATCATTTGTATATATTTTCCAAAGTACCAAAATGGGGAATTTCAGAGGGGGCAATGAATTTCAGCATGATGTAGATGTAGTGATTGAAGTACCAGAAAAAGGAATAGCAACCCAATTCGGTAGGTTTAATCAAGGTGGCGAAATCAACATATTTAGTCGATAAGCCAATTTACTAATCATTAAAATTCTTGTATTATGAAAAAGAAAAAAATAGCATTAGTTCTCTCTGGAGGTGGATTTAACGGAGCATTCCAAGTGGGTGCGTTAAACTATATCAATGAGAACTGGAAAAAGATAACAGGATTAACCTCTCCAATGAAATTCGATTTAATTGCAGGAGTTAGTGCAGGAGCATTAAATGGAGCTTTAGTTGCCATGAATAAGCTCGACCTATTGAATGACCTTTGGGTTAATCAAATTGGCAAAAAGGGAGTAACAGAAATTTATACTTCAGATATTATTGATACGAGTTCAAAATCTTCAAAAATCAAACTTAAAGTAAATTTAAGAAGTATTTCTAAACGGTTAATTCCAGAAATAGATTTACAATTAGGTTTTTTAAAGAAGATTGGCTTAGTATTTTCTAAAAAGAAAAGAAAACAAGTCATTGACGGATTATTATCAAGAATTGAGAATGGAATTAAAGCTAATTTCTCCAATTTTAAATCAGTTGCAGACAATACACCTCTTAAAAGAAAATTAGAGAAGTATGTCTCTCAAAAGGAAATGAAGGACACTAAGTTCTATTGTGGTTTTGTATCCTTAGATACTGGAAAATACCATAGTGTTCATTCAGATAGTTTCTTATCTAATGAAGATTTTATCAATGGTATTTTAGCATCAACAGCTATTCCAGTTGTTTGGAAACCTGTTCCTAAAATCAGGTTTAAAACAGAATCTGGTATTGTTAGCAGTACCAATAATGTGGACGGAGGGATCAGAAACGTATCTCCTTTGGGAGATATAATCAAACTCATCAATGAAGATGATGCAGAATACAAGATTATTGTAATTAACTGTAATAGCGGAACAGTAAAGCAAGAAGATTTTGGACAAAAATCAATTGGCTCAATCACTTCACGTTCTGTTTACGATATAGCATTAACAGAGGTTTTCAATAATGATGTAAATCATTTTATGCAAATCAATGAATTAGTAAAACAAACAAAACAGGTTTGCGACAATGCTATTCTTAAAAATAGATATGCTAAAGAACTAAAAGCTTTTGATGCAGTAGTTATTAATCCTCATAAAGACATTGAATTAGGAAGTGCCTTGGTTGCAAATGAGGAATTAATTAATTACCGTATGCTACATGGAAAAGCTATGGCTAAAGAAGCCTTTGAAAAGAAAGTTTTTAACAATGGATAATGCTAAGCCAAATAGCGTTAATAAAACTAATCAATCTCTAATAAAAACAGAGGTTACAGAGCGTTCTAATTCTTTAGAATGCTCTATTGAGGATTCTTTGCCAACTAATGACCTGTTGGCAAAGAAACTCAAAAAATTCTCAAAACCAGAATCCAGCCACTACATTAGCCAATGTAGTGTTAAATCAATGGGATTAATGGAAATCTTAAAACTCAAAAGCATACTAAATTACAAAGACTTACGATCAGTTATTAACTGGTGTATAAAAAATGAAGTATTCATTATTCAGCAAGGAAATAAGCAGTTTGTCAATCAATGGGAGTTTGTTCTATCATTTTATAAGCCATTCATTAAGCACTTAAAAATAAAACATAAGAACTGGAAAGAAATGTTTTTGAATTACTTGAATGGAGAATTAGGTCAATTATTAGCATCTCCAATTAAAAAGGAACAAATAATAGGTTCGACAAGCTATAAGCCTAAAACAAGAAGAGAAATTTCTTTCCTAGATAAAATTAAAAAGATATGAATAATCCAAAGCCATTAATAATAGATAAGAGAGATAAAGTAAAAGGATTGTTTACTTATTGTCAGAAATGCCAACTTCTTATTGATAACCGTATTTGTGGAAACACAAAAAAACGATTAAGTACTTGTAAGAATACTGATAAGCACATGTTCAAAGCTATTGTCTCAATCCCTGGTACTGATGGAACAAAAAGAAAAACAAAAGTATTCAGGACTAGAGATATTCAAGAAGCTTCAAGGCTAAAATACGATTTTGTAAATGAGTTGATAGAATCGGATTACCAAAGCACCAAAGCTTTAACTACTGATAATGAAGTTTCTAAACCGACTTTGTTAATTGAATGTATGGCAATGTACATTGGCTACTTGAATAATGAGGGAGTAGCTGCCCATAAAGTGAAAATTAGAACAACTGATCATATTAAAGATATTGAGCGATTTTTCAGATATTTCTGTTTGAGTTTAAAAGAAAACAATTTCGATCATACTTTAATCACAGTATATCAATTGAATGAAAAAGCAGTAGCTTTATTACATAACTATATAATTGATATTTTAAACTACAAAAATAAGACCTACAACAAGTTTATGGGAGCTATGAGACAGTTTGTCAATTGGCTAATAGAGAAGAGGAATTACGATTTGAAAAATCATTTTGTTGGAGTGTCAAGGCGTTCAGAGATAATAGACAAAACTATTGTTTCAAAATCGGAGTTTAAAAAATTATTATCCGTTTTAGATCCTGAAAAAGGAATGAAAGAGTACTCAACTGGAGAACGTAAAAATATGTATCGTACTTGGTTGAGCAAAGCATTCAGACTTGCATTAGAAACAGGATTAAGACGTGAGGAATTTATGTCAATCAAATATAATGACATAGTTCTTGACGAAAAAGGAGTTCCAACTTTTATTAAAATTGAAAATTTCAAAGTCAATCGTATAAATGGAGTATCAGGAACTGAAAATGCTATAATGAAACATATTCCAATTACAAAAGGATTAAGAACCTTGTTAGATGAACTTGATTACAAGACCAATAAAGGTTCAGACAACTACATTATAGCAAAAGAAGAGAAAACAACCTTAAAAACAAGAATAGACGTAATTTCAAAGGCTTTTACGCATTATTGGCAATTCACAGCCATAGAAAAAAAGGCACAACTAAAACATTTACGTAAAACATACCTTACTGCTTTAGTTCAACAATTCGGAGAAAAAGCAAACCTTATCAGTTCTCACTCTGGTATAGATGTTCTGAAAAAACATTATGTAAATGATCAAGAATTGATAAAAGCTACTAATGATTTTAGTGTGTTTTAAACTTATATTTATAAATAAGTAAACCTCTAAAAACCACCTAAAAAGTGAAGAGTTTGTTACCCAGTTTTGTTACCCGAACCAAAAAAAGGCACTTTAAAAAGTGCCTTTTTTGTGAGATTTTATCTCTGTTTTGTAGCGAGAACGGGATTTGAACCCGTGACCTTCGGGTTATGAATCCGATGCTCTAACCAACTGAGCTACCTCGCCTTACGTGAATTTCGCTTTCAGAATTTCGTGCTTTTATTTCAATATTTTAATGCGGTTTTATGTCTCTCGACCTCAGTTTCATTTTTATGAGTGTCCTCAGTATTATGAATCCGACGCTCTAACCATCTGAGCTACCACGCCATGTGGTAAATATATGATAATATTTTTTGGTATTATAGTTTGCTGAATTTTTTTAGAATATATTTTAAGAGCAAGGCAAAGTGCTGATTTATTTATCTCTAACCCTAATAATGTCTCCAAACAGCCCTGCTGCAGTAACATCAGCACCTGCGCCAGCACCTTTTACAATCAGGGGTTGTTGGGAGTATCTTTCGGTATAAAAAAGCACAATATTGTCACTGCCAGTGAGTCCATAAAATGGGTGACCTTTTGGAACTTCTTCCAATGAAACCTCCGCCTTACCGTTGTGGAATTTACCAACAAACTTTAGTTCACTGCCTTTTTCTGCTGCTTTTTTATGAATATCTTCAAAGTGAAGATTCGACTCTTTAAGCATGCTTAAAAATTCTTTTACAGATTCAGTTTTTGTTAAATTTTCAGGCAAAAATGATTTATTCTCAACATCCTCCAACTCCATTTTAGCACCACATTCCCTAGCAAGAATTAAAATTTTTCTGGCAACGTCAATTCCGCTCAAATCAATTCTTGGATCTGGCTCGGTATAGCCATTCTCCATTGCTTTTTCTACCACTTCAGAAAAAGATTGTTGCTCGCTTAAATTGTTAAAAATAAAGTTTAAACTACCTGACAGCACTGCTTGAATACTCCTAATTTTATCTCCAGAAGCAATGAGGTTATTCAGGGTGTTGATGATTGGTAAGCCAGCGCCCACATTTGTTTCAAACAAAAAAGGAGCATCGTATTCTTTTGCAAGTTGTTTGATGTAGCTATAATTTTCATGACTAGATGAGCAAGCAACTTTGTTACAGGTAACAACCGAAATGCTCTTTTTTAAATACGAAGCGTAAAACTCAGAAATATTTTTATTTGCAGTGTTGTCTACAAAAATGCTATTCCTGTAATTCAGCTCAAAAACTCTTTTCTGAAACTCAGCCAAGTTCAAATCTTCAGATGCTTCCAGCGCTTCTTTATAACTATTGAGTTCGATGCCATGTTTTTGAAATAGCATTTTTCGAGAATTTGCAATCGCTACCACTCGAAGTTGGATTTTTAGATGCTCTAGCAGGTACGATTGCTGTTGCTCAATTTGCTCTAAAAGTTTGCCGCCAACATTTCCCACTCCTACCATAAAAAGGTTGATTTGCTTGGTGTGGTTTTCAAAAAAAGCAGCATGTAATACGTTTAAAGCTTTTTTGGCATCTTTATGAGCGATGATTGCAGTGATGTTTTTTTCGGATGCTCCTTGTGCAATGGCTCTGATGTTTACATTATTTCTTCCTAAAGCATTGAACATTTTGGCAGAAACACCTTGGTGGTTTTTCATGTTTTCTCCAACAATAGCAATCATTGCATTGTTATCTTCAACAATTAAGGGTTTGATTGCGCCAATTTTCAATTCATGATAAAACTCTTCATCTGTTGCTTTTTTAGAAATTTCTGCATATTTCTTTTCAACGGCAATGCAAATGGAGTGTTCGGAAGATGCTTGTGTGATGAATGAAGTATAAACGTTGGCGGATGCCAATGCACCAAAAAGTCTTTGCGAAAAACTTGGAGCACTCGCCATGCCGTGCCCTTCTAGCGTTAACAACGAAAGATTATCTACATAGCTAATTCCTTTGATAATGCCTGTTTGATCAGCTTCTTTTACAACCAACGTACCTTCTGAAGATGGATCGAAGGTGTTTTTGATACACAACGGAATATTTTTCTCCAATACAGGCTTGATTGTTGGCAGGTAAAGCACTTCTGCCCCAAAGTACGAAAGCTCCATTGCTTCTTCATACGATAATTTTTTTATAGGAGTTGCTTGGGGTACACACTTCGGATTCGCGGTATAGATGCCACTTACGTCTGTCCATATTTCAACTATCTCTGCGTTTAGAGCAGCTGCAATGATGGAGGCTGTGTAGTCCGATCCTCCTCTGCCAAGGGTTGTTTCAATATTTTTTGTACTTCTGGCAACAAACCCAGGAAGCATCACCACATTTTTTTTATTTTCCTGTGAATAAGCTTTTATTCGTTCGTTCGTTGGTTCAAAATAAACAGCTGCATTCGTGTATTCCTCATTGGTAACAATCAGTTCTTGTGTGTTTTTGTAGTTTGCATCTATGTTATTGTTTAGCAATGCTTCAAAAATAATGTAAGAAGAAAGCAATTCACCAAAACTTACCAACTTATCAGAAGTTTTTTTTGAAAATTCTTTTAGTAAAGCAACGCCTTCTAGCAAAGCTTTTAGCTCCGCTAGTTTTGCCTGAACATTTGACAAAACCACCGCTTGTTTTTGAGGAGATATCAACTCGTGAACAACTGCTTGGTGTCTTTGCTCGATTTGAGAGAGCTCGTTTAGGTAACTTTCTGCACCTGTAAACGCTTGCTCTCCCGCTCTAATTAATTGATCTGTAGTTCCTCCAAAAGCAGATACCACAACAAAAATTTTGGTATTTGCAGACTTTTCTCTTATTATTTCAATTACATTCTTAATATTTTCACTTGAAGCTACTGAAGAGCCTCCAAATTTTAGTACTTTCATAAAAAAATATTTTGAGGAGTTAAAAATTAATCCAAGTGCAAAATTAATACGCTTCTTTCAGAATAACTAAAAAATGACACAGTATTAACAAATAATATAGTTTTCAACTAACCAATCATTATGAAAAAATTCAAACAATACCTGCAAGAGAAGGGTTAAGATAAATAAGTGCAACTATTTTGCCCACATCTCCCTATTTCGAAAAAAAACTATCTTTGTGTTAATAATTCCTAAGCAAGGAATTTATGGAAAATTATAAATAGCACTTATCATGAGCATTCTAAATCTAAATAGGCTTTTCAGAATACACGAAGGAAGCATTCAAAACGCAATAGCATCGCTAGGCGACATAACTCAATACACTGAAATTGAAACCAAGCTTCATAATACCCCTGAAAAACGTAAAAATCTAGGGGAGTTTGGAGTTGGTATTGTTTGCCATATACTCAACAACCCAAATCACAAACTAGAAAAAATAAACCTTTCAGGTGGAACTTTTAAAGCACCTTATCAAAAAATAAGAGAATTGGCAGAGGCTGTTGCTAATTCTACAAATCCACCTCAGGTTTTGATTAAAAAAACAGGCAAAGATCTCTATGAAACACTTACTCAATTTCTTACTCTCAATCAAAAAAGGTTTGACTTTTCGATAGTTAAGAGAATTTCAAATGCAGGAGTTGATGTTGGAATTGGGCAATATAATGCCAAATATAAAACAACAGCTTTAACAACGAGCTCAATTATCCGGAGTGCTAAAAATTTTAACACAAAAACACAATTACTACAACAACTTAAGGAACTAGGTGTAGATATGAACGTGGGTGTGATCTATTCCAATGGAAATAAAAGATCACTCGCTTCCTCGATCATTTTAAACCATCCTAATGACTTTATAAATAAGCTAAAGGAAATTAAGAAACTAGGCGTAGATATGAACGTGGGCATGATCTATCCCAATGGAAATATAGAATCACTCGCTTGCTCGATCATTTTAAACCATCCTAATGACTTTATAAATAAGCTAAAGGAAATTAAGAAACTAGGCCTAGATATTAACGTGGGCATGATCCATTCCAATGGAAATAAAAGATCACTCGCTTGCTTGATCATTTTAAACCATCCTAATGACTTTATAAATAAGCTAGAGGAAATTAAGAAACTAGGTGTAGATATGAACGTGGATGTGATCTATTCCAATGGAAATAAAAGATCACTCGCTTCCTCGATCATTTTAAACCATCCTAATGACTTTATAAATAAGCTAAAGGAAATTAAGAAACTAGGCGTAGATATGAACGTGGGCATGATCTATCCCAATGGAAATATAGGATCACTCGCTTCCTCGATCATTCAAGATTTTCCTGATAATTTTCAAAATAAGCTATTAAAAATAGGAGAGATTGGCATAAATGTATTAACATCAGGTGTTCGCTTAAATGGTAACGTTTTGCCTATAAACAAGGAGTTATCATTGTCAGGCGGTGCTAAACTAGAAAAAAATGGTGTAAAGTATTTTGCAACTAAGCAGTTAATTAATGCTCCTACACGCATTAGAGTAGACAACTCCGATGTTTTATTCAAAACAGCTGATGGAAAGTCCTATTCAAAATTAGATTTCAACAATTTAGATCAAGACATCACACCCCTTAAAGAACTTGTTAAATCTGGGTTGCCCGAGCAATACGGATTTAAAGTACAAGATATCCTAAGCAGAGAAACGCTTGAGAAAATCAGAATGAATTTTGTGCCTTTTCTTAAAAAATATTACAAAGGGGAATATGATTCAATTGACCCAGAGATTACTGGTATGATCGGAAACAATTTTCTACCACAGGGTTCACCCACTATATTTGTTGATGGAGCATTTAATCCTGAGTTGCTAAAGTTAATTCCAAGTATTGATAAGAAACAAAACGTCATCAGGCTAGAAATTTCTAAACTTTATGACGAGATTGAAAAATTGTATAAGGAAAATATTGATGGCGATGATTTAAGTAAGTTCAATTCAATTCCTGATTTAACTCTTGTTAAACATCGGAATAGGCTAAAAATTCAATTCATTGATCATGTTTTGATCGAAACCAGTGGCTGTGAATTGACACTTGGTAAAGAGCAATTCAACCAAGCTTTAGCCATAGCAAAAGAAAATAACTATGATCTTAGCCTAGATTTAGCAAAAAAACTAGCTACAGCATTTATGCAAAACCCACAGCAGAACGTCATCCCTATGCTAGTTGATATCAACCCTGATTTTAACAGCAAGGCGATTTCTACCTATAAACCTTCCAAGGTCAGAGAATTTGCAAAGGAGATGATGTACCCTCTTTTATCTAAAGAAAAGTATCAAAAACTATCACTCTTGCAAAGGCTCAAAAGAGATACACGAGAAACTCTACAGATAATCAATGTTAAAAAATCATGGCTAGATAAACTTGAAGGATCTTTGGGAGAAGGCGAAATTTTGATTCACAAAGAAAAGTTACTTCATGAGCTAAAAAATCTTCCAAAAGAGCAACTGGAACCCCTACTTGGCTTTGGTATGAAATCTGCAGCGAATTTAGCTGAATTTATTAATGAACATTCTGCAAGAAATTCAGAAATCATGCAACAAGCATTGGTTGCTCAGCCAAGTGGCGATAACCGTAAAAGAGCCGCAGCAAGAGCCTTACAAGGAAACACAAATACAGCAAAGAGAGCAAGAATTCAGGGGGGATAATAAAAAAGTGAGTTTCTATCTTAAAAGGAATCAGCTATACAGGCATCTATTTTAATGTAAAAGGTTTTTTTAGGTAAGTCAACCTAAGATTAATAAGAATTGCTACTTTTGATAATAGTTAAAAAAATCAAAAGCAACCATTCAATCATACCATGAACCTTTACAAAAACTACCTTCAAGAAGTAAAAGAAAGAGTAAAACAAGATTTACACCCAAAACCTATTGATGATGGAGCGCTTGCCATAGAGCTCGTTGAAATTATCAAACAACACCCAGATCATTCAGATCGTTTGCAGGCATTGAATTATTTCACCTATTACGTACTTCCAGGAACTACCAAGGCTGCGGAGGTAAAAGCCTATTTTTTAAAAGATATTATTACGAAAAAGCAGGTTGTTTCAGAAATAAATATTGAAGAAGCCTTTGAACAACTAGCACACATGAAAGGCGGTGCATCGGTGAGTGTATTGCTTGATTTGGCGCTAGAATTAAAGGATTCAATTTCGTCGCAGGCAGCTAAGGTGCTTAAATCTTTGGTGTTTTTGTATGAATCAGATATTGATAGACTTGAAAAAGCCTATCGTACAGGTCATTCATTGGCAAAAGAAATTATAGAAAGTTATGCAAATGCTGAGTTTTTTACTTCTCTTCCAGAGGTAGAAGAGCGAATAGAGGTGGTAACTTTTGTAGCAGCCGAAGGCGATATTTCTACGGATTTGCTATCGCCAGGAGCAGATGCACACTCTAGAGCAGATCGTGAACTTCACGGAAAATCAATGTTTGAGCACAACAAACAGCAACAGCAGGAACTCCTTGACCTCATAAAAAAATACCCTAACAAAAGAGTGATGCTTATTGCAGAAAAAGGCACCATGGGCGTGGGCTCTTCAAGAATGTCGGGCGTAAACAATGTGGCGTTGTGGATTGGTAAAAAGGCGAGTCCTTACGTTCCATTTGTCAATTTTTTTCCAATTGTAGCGGGCACCAACGGCATCTCTCCTATATTTTTAACCACAGTAGATGTAACAGGAGGTATAGGAATTGACCTAAAAAATTGGGTAAAGAAAAAACATGCAAATGGCGAAAATACCATTGATGAACAGGGAGATCCAATTCTTGAACAACAATTTTCAGTAGCTACTGGAACATTGTTAACCATTGACACCAAAAGGAAAAAATTGTTTAAAGATGCTCAAGAGCTTGCGGATATTTCAGCATCGTTTACTCCTCAAAAACTTGAGTTTATAAAAGCAGGAGGCGCCTATCCTGTAGTTTTTGGAAAGAAATTACAAGCCATTGCTGCAAATATACTTGGTGTAGAAGTGCCAGTAGTGTATGCCCCTTCCAAAAAAGTGCTGGGTAGCAATAAAGGTCTTACAGCGGTAGAAAAGATATTTAATAAAAATTCGCTTAACAAAAATAGTGATGAGATACTATATGCGGGTTCGGATGTTCGTGTAAAAGTAAATATTGTTGGTTCTCAGGATACTACGGGTCCAATGACTACTCAGGAACTCGAAATGATGGCTGCCAATACCATCGCTCCAAACATAGATGTTTCTTATCAATCAGGTTGTCATACCGCTTCTGTTTGGGATGAAGAAACCGCTAAAAATATTTCCAAACTCATGAATTTTATGAATGATTTTGGGCTCGTTACTGGCAGGGATCCAGAAAATAATTACAAACCACTTACAGATGTTATTCATAAAGTTCTCAACGACCTAACTGTAGATGATTGGTCTGTGGTGATTGGAGGTGATTCGCATACACGAATGTCCAAAGGGGTTTCTTTTGGTGCTGATTCTGGTACGGTTGCACTTGCATTGGCAACAGGTGAGGTGAGTATGCCCATTCCTGTTTCTGTAAAAGTTACTTTTAAAGGTACGATGGGCAAGCATATAGATTTTAGAGATGTGGTGCATGCTACGCAATCACAAATGCTAGAAAATTTTGGGGGAGAAAACGTTTTTCAAGGAAAGGTTATTGAAGTTCATCTAGGTACGTTGGCTTCGGACATGGCTTTTACTTTTACAGATTGGACGGCAGAGATGAAAGCAAAGGCAGCTATTTGTATTTCTGAAGATCAGATGCTTGTCAAGTCTTTAGAGATTGCCATTGAAAGAATCCAAAGAATGATTGACCGAGGCATGGACAATGCCAAAAAGGTGTTGCAAGGAACGATTGAAAGAGCAACCCACAGAATTTCAGAAATAAAATCTGGAAAAAGACCTGCACTTACCCCCGACGATGATGCAGACTACCATGCCACCTTTGAGGTAAATCTAGATGTGATAGGAGAGCCAATGATTGCCGACCCAGATGTGCATCATCAAGATGTTTCAAAACAATATACACATGATACCATCAGACCGATTTCGCACTACAAAGGTGAAAAGAAAGTAGACCTTGGTTTTGTAGGTTCTTGCATGGTACACAAGGGAGATTTAAAAATCCTTTCACGAATTCTTAAAAATACAGAAAGTAAAGAAGGGTCTGTGAAATTTAACGCTCCTTTGGTGGTTGCTGCGCCTACTTACAACATTATTGAGGAGCTGAAACAAGAAGGGGATTGGGAGATTTTGCAAAAATATGCAGGATTTGAGTTTGATGATGAAGCTCCAAAACAAGAAGCTCGAGATACTTATAGGAATACATTGTACCTAGAAAGACCTGGTTGCAACCTCTGTATGGGAAATCAAGAGAAGGCTGCCAAAGGCGATACGGTGATGTCGACCTCTACAAGGCTTTTTAAAGGCAGGGTGGTAAAAGATTCCGAAAGAAAAAAAGGCGAATCACTGCTGGCTTCAACACCTGTAGTTGTTTTATCTGCATTACTGGGTAGAATACCAACGCTGGAAGAGTATAATACTGCAGTAACAGGAATTGACCTTACCAAATTTACGCCGTTGGATAGGATTTTGTAAGATGAATCATTTTGCTTTTTTTGGTAGTTTTTTGAGCTTCGGATAAAATTGCACATTTTTTATGTAAAAATTTTGATGTCTTCCTGTGTGAAGAAAACTGCAAATAATCACTTGCATTTTTTTGAATAAATGCTAGGATAACATTCATTCTATATGCTTTTTATAAATTTTTGAAAAGCTGCACTGCTAGAAATCCTCGCCTATTCTTTTCCAGAAAAGTTTGCGTGTTTAAAATTATTTTCTCATTTTACATAAAAAGCACCTGTTTTTATACTCGTGTAACCAACCAAACGATAAATACTTGTTAGAATTATTTAGGTTTTTCTAAATAATTAAATGCTTTTTTTTGCAAAAGCTATCCAAGTTTAGAAGGGAAATAGAATTTAATGATAAAACTATATAGAAATGGCTAAAAAAAATGAAACATCAAGAAAAAAGAAGTTCAAAAAGTTAAAAGAAAGTTTTAGAAAATTTAGAAAAGGATTTTCAAAATATGTAGAAATTTTTAAGAATCTTATCAATGATAAGTTTAAGGATTTGAAAGAATTATTTGGATTTAAAAAAAACATCTATGTTTCTTCTATAGAAAATAGATCATGGCCTACAAAAAACGCCCTAAGGAGTTCCCCATCGGTACTTTCTTCAGAAGAAGAATTTGAAATACGATCTATATCAGTATCAGCTAAGAGTTTTAGAGGTGTATTGCCATTTTTTAAGTCTTCCTCTATTTCTGACTTATTTCAAACAAGAAAATCAATTGAAGAGGCATCTGTTGAAACATCATCTGTATTACTAGGTTCTTCATCTGTATGCCCCCCTATGTTAATTGTTTTATCTTGTAGATTTAGTGCTCCATCTGAGGTTTCTGAATTTGATGTAGATAAAGAAAACAGTAAATTTGATCAAGATTTTTCTTTAGATTCTCATAACAGAATGACATGGAGGAATCTTTGAATTAAACTAAATTCCAGCATTGCATAGTCAGATTTCTCTCAAAAAAATTATCAAACCAAAACCAAAAATCAACTATTTTTAAGTCTTCTTAACAAAAAATAGATGCTTACAATCACGAAAAGAGTTAAAAAAGTCATTCAGATAGCGTCTGATGATATTTTAAAGGAAAAATTATTGGATTGGGCTGCTCAATTTGAAACTTTTTGCTGGTTAGATAGCAACGACTACCCTCAGCAATATTCAAATGCGGAAGCAATTTTGGCAGTAGGGGAGGCTTCGAAAATTCAAATGCACTCAAAAGGTTCTTTTGAAAAGCTCAAAGATTTTCAGACAAAGGTGGCGGATTATATTTTCGGCTACTTATCCTATGATTTAAAAAATGATGTGGAAAAACTGAGCTCAAACAATGTAGATGAATTGGGTTTTCCAGATTTGTATTTCTTTCAGCCAAAAAAAGTATTGATAGTTAAAGATAATTGCTTAGAGTTAGCTTATCTAGCTGCTTGTAGTAGTGAAATTGACCAAGATATTACCTCAATTTTAAATCCAGCATTCAACAAAAAATGTTTGACAGAAAATCAACAAAAAATTGAAATCAAACATAGAATTAGCAAACAAGCCTATTGTAAATCCATTGAAGTCATTCTACAGCATATAAATAGGGGAGATGTATATGAAGTGAATTTTTGCCAAGAGTTTTATATCAACGACTGCGAAATCGACCCAATTAAAACTTATAAAAAGCTGAATAAAATTTCTAAAGCGCCATTTTCTTCATTATTCAGAATCAAAGAGCGAACCCTTTTGTGTGCTTCTCCAGAGCGGTATTTAAAGAAGGAAGGAACAAAAATTATTTCTCAACCGATTAAAGGGACTTCCAAAAGATCGACCTCTTTTAAAGAAGATCAAAAATCGGCAGAAGAACTATCAAAAAACCCAAAAGAGAGAGCAGAAAACATCATGATTGTTGATTTGGTGAGAAATGACTTATCTAAACTTGCACTCAAAGGATCTGTAGATGTAGAAGAGCTTTGTAAGGTTTATTCTTTTAAGCAGGTTCATCAAATGATTTCAACAATTGTTTGCGAGGTAGCTGACACGACTCATCCTGTAGATATTATAAAAGCTACTTTTCCGATGGGAAGTATGACTGGAGCTCCAAAAGTTGCTGCCATGAAAATTATAGAAGCGCAAGAGAAAGTTAAAAGAGGCTTGTACTCAGGTTCGGTGGGCTATTTTACGCCAACCAACGATTTTGACTTTAATGTGGTTATTAGATCGCTATTATATCACCAAGAAAAAAAGTATGCATCTTACATAGCAGGCGGTGCCATTACAGCAAAGTCAACTCCAGAGGATGAGTACAATGAGTGTTTGTTAAAAGCAAAGGCGCTAAGCTTGGTCTTTTCCGAAGATACTTCTTCTGATTCGTAAAAGGAAAAACTTAATTTTTAAACGCTTCAATAATACGGTAAGCCACTTTTAGCGCTTCTGTACCATCAGAGAGTGATACAATTGGCGTTGTGTTTTGATTGATGGCATCTGCAAAAGTTTCTAATTCATCTAGAATTGCATTGTTAGGAGCAATGGTTGGATTTTCAAAATAAACCTGTTTGCTTTTTCCGCTTGAGTTTTTTAAAACCAAATCGAAAGAACCCCTGTCCTTGGGTGCATCTTTTATTCTGACAACCTCAGTTTTTTTCTCAAAAAAGTCTATAGAGATGTAAGCATCTTTTTGAAAAAACCGCGATTTTCGCATGTTTTTTAGCGATATTCTGCTTGCCGTAAGATTTGCAACACAGCCATTTTCGAACTCAATTCTGGCATTGGCAATATCAGGTGTGTCGCTTATGATTGAAACACCACTAGCATAAATAGCTTTTACCTTAGATTTAACAACGCTCAACACAATGTCTATATCATGAATCATCAAGTCTAGCACCACAGGAACATCCGTACCTCTTGGGTTGAATTCAGCCAAACGATGGGTTTCTATAAACATGGGTTCATCAATCATGTCTTTAACCGCAGTAAATGCAGGGTTAAAACGCTCCACATGACCTACTTGCCCTTTTACGCCATGGTCTTTAGCCAGCTTTATCAGTGCAGATGCTTCTTCAGTTGATTTGCTAATTGGTTTTTCTATAAAGACATGCTTGCCGCTTTCAATCGCTTTTTTTGCACAATCAAAGTGATTCAAAGTAGGCGTAACAATGTCTAGCACATCAACTTTTTCTATCAATTCATCAATCCTATCAAAAGATTGGTAGCCAAATTTATCACAAACTTCTTTGGTATTTTTTTCCGAAACATCATGAAAACCGACGAGTTCGTATTTCGATGATTGATTTAATAATTTTAGATGGATTTTACCAAGGTGTCCTGCACCTATT
>Ga0307933_1000037_pt1 | contig 122701 bp, 128 predicted proteins | sample OrgLakmetageno88_FD_201811 | JGI IMG/M metagenome (GOLD analysis project Ga0307933, IMG submission 201811) | Saline water microbial communities from Organic Lake, Antarctica - #88 | ecosystem: Environmental > Aquatic > Non-marine Saline and Alkaline > Saline | place: Antarctica: Organic Lake...
TCCGGCGCGCGCAGGGCGTTGAACACCTGCTGGGCCTGACCGGCCGTGAGGCCCGCGGCGACGATATCGGCCAGCGAATCGTCGCAGGTGAAGGTCTGCTGGCTGGGCTGGGCCACGCCCCGGAAGGTGTACTCGCAGTCTCCGTTGTAGATGTCGGAGATGTCTGTACCGAACGCCTGAGCTTCCTGCGCCGCGCCGGAGTTGAAGAACGACCCGTTCGCGGACCCTTGCAGATCCACCTCGATGTCGTAATAGCGCGCGCCGAAGGTCACCGCGAAGGTGTTCGGGACGATGTCATAGGTCGCCTCGCCGAACACGCCGCGCTGATCATCGGTGCGAAGGATGTCGTTGCGGAAGATCACGCCTTGCGGGAACGGACCCGGATCAGAGAAATACCCGGTCTGGTAGGGGAAGTTCGGCGCGAACGGGCCGAACGGATCGGCGATGTCCGAGCTCCAGTAGGTGAAGTCGTTACGCTCGGCGACTTCGGTGGAGGAGTAGAACACGCCGGCCGTGATGCTGTAGCGATCACCGGTGGTGTTGAAGCGCAACTCGTGGCTCTCGACCTGGGTGTCGGTCAGGGAGTCCACGATCGAGCCCGGCGAATAGCAGGTGCCCGACGGGGCGGCCGCGCCGGGATAGGTCACAGAGCCGTCGCAAGTGTAGTACGGGAAGTACTGACCCACGAGCATGTACTCGGTGTAGTCGATGACCTGATCGCTTTCGCGGTCGGTATAGGCCCCGGTGTAGACCAGGTCCAGCATCGCCAGGCGGCCTTCCAGCGTCCAGGCGAGGTTGGTGAATTCGTCGGTCAGCTTGTCCGGCTGGTAGCGCTGAACCTCGTAATCATCCAGATTCGGGTCCTGGAAGAACACACCGTCGGTGTCCAGGCCCTGCTGCATCACAGAGACGGTCGCGCGCCAGTCGGCGTTGAACTCATAGCGGCCCATCAGGCGATAGCCCTGATAGCGCGTATCGTTGAAGTCATCCTCGACCAGAGGCGCGTTGTCGGCCACTTCGAAGTTGACCGCCGACAGATCGGCGCCGGCCTGGAAGCCTGCGCGGCGCGGAGCAACCGGCACGCCGTTGGGCCGCACCGTGCCCGCCGAGCGGAAACGCGCCGAGCGCGAGGTGTCGATCGTGCCGGGCACGTTGTCGATATAGCCGCCCTGGCGATCAAAGAACGCCACGCCGCGAAGCGCGAAATTCTCGCCGATGGGCAGGTTCACCATCATGTCGGTGCTGTAGCTCTCTTCGCCGCCCTCGGTGAAGGAGAAGCCGAAATTGGCCGCCGCTTCATAGACGCCAAGGATCGGCTTGTTGGTGATCATGCGCACCGTGCCGGCCTGCGACGAGGCGCCGAACAGCGTGCCTTGCGGCCCGGGCAGAACTTCCACGCGCTCCAGGTCGACCGCATAGACGTCCAGGTTGCGCCCCGGCTGCGCCAGCGGCTGTTCGTCCAGATAGAAGGCGACGTTCGGCGCGAGGCCGGCGACGCCGGCGGTGGTCAGGTTGGGCGTCGTGGAGGCCACGCCGCGGATATAGATGGTGTTCTGACCCGGGCCGCTGCCGCCGGCGGTCACGCCGGGCAATTGCACCAGGTAGTCGCTGAACACATCCACATCGAGCTCTTCAAGCGTCGATCCGTCCAGCGCAGACACGGTGACAGCGATGTCCTGGGTGGTGGATTCCACCTTCGTCGCGGTCACGGTGATGGTGTCCACCTGTGCGTTCGCCGCACCGGTCGCCGTCATGGCCGCCGCGGTGAGCATGGTGCTCGCCAAAACGCGTGTCTTAAAGTCAGTCATACTCTATCGCCTCCAAATGATTTGGGGACGGTGTATCTTTTTCCAGCGCCAGGCGGCAAGAAAAGCTTCGAGCACTCACAAATTTTGAGCGCGTTCGGCCAGCACAACGCCCCGATGTTGCGGCGCATCATGCTGGCATATATAGATAATTCCATTTGTTGCAGGTTTGCAACGCCGGAATATCTTTTGGGGGCGATTAAAAACTGAAGGATCGAACGGGTCTATTTGGTCCTCGAACGAAGCAATTTTCGAAACCCGCTTTGCTCAATCCGGTTTGGGGCCTAAACAAGATCACCCCCTCAAGCGATGAGGTCTCCATGAACGATCACGACGAAATCCTGATCGCGCTACGGCGCATCATTCGCGCAGTCGATTTGCGCTCCAAGACCCTGGTGAAGGAGACCGGTCTGACCGCGCCCCAGCTGGTCGTGATGCAGGCGCTCGCCAAGAGCGGCGCCACCAAGCCCAGCGCGCTCTCGCGTACGGTTTCGCTGAGCCAGCCCACCGTCACCGCCATTCTGGAGCGCCTCACCGCGGCCGGACTGGTGACGCGCGCCAAGACCGACACCGACCGGCGCGCCGTGCTGGCCGAGCTCACCGAGGCGGGCGCTGCTGCAACAGCCAGCTCCCCCCAACTGCTCCAGGCCGGCTTTATCGAGGCCTTCCATGAGCTGCCCAGCTGGGAGCGTCACATGCTGATCGCCTCGCTCCAGCGCATCGCAGCCCTGATGAACGCCGAATCCATCGACGCGAGCCCGATCCTGGCCGCCGGCGAAGCCCTGGACAATCGCTAGGGCGAGCTTGCCTGGCCGGCCTTTCTAGATCAGGGCCGTCTTCAAGTCGTTGATCAGGTCTTCGGGGGCCTCCAGCCCCACCGACAGACGCACCAGCCCGTCGCCGACCCCCGCCTCGCGACGGGCCTCGGGCGTCATGGCCGCATGGGTCATGGTCGCCGGGATCGCGGCGAGGCTCTCCACACCGCCCAGCGACTGGGCCAGCGTGAACAGCGTCAGGCGGGTGACGCAACCGCGCGCCGCCTGGACCCCGCCGGTCAACTCAAAACTCAAAAGCGGCCCGAACCCCGATTGCTGGCGCTTCGCGATCGCGTGGCCGGGGTGATCTGCAAGGCCGGGATAGTCGACGCGCGTGACGGCGGCGTGCGCGCGAAGCGCCTCGGCCACCGCCAATGCGCTCTCGCTCTGGGCTTTTGCGCGCAGGGGCAGCGTGCGAAGGCCCCGCAGCGCCAGGAAGACATCAAACCCGCCCGCGCAGGCGCCGGCGGCGTTGGCCCACCAGGCCAGGCGCTCGGCGCGCTCGATGTCGGCGCAGGCCACCGCCCCGCCGATCATGTCGGAATGACCGTTGAGCATTTTCGTCACCGAGCTGACCGACAGATCGGCTCCATGCTCCAGCGGGCGTTGCAGCGCCGGGGTCAACACCGTGTTGTCCACCGCCACCACCGCGCCGGCCACCCGGCCCGCAGCGCAGGCATGATCCAGATCGGTGATCCGCAAGCGCGGATTGGACGGGGTCTCCAGAAACAATAGGTCCGCGCCGGGCGCCAGCGCCGCTTCAAGGGCGGCAGGATCGCTGCAATCGGCGTACACCAGATCAAAGCCGCGCTGCATGGCGCGGGCATCCATCAGCCGGCGGGTGCCGCCGTAGCAGTCATGGACGCAGACGATCCGCGCGCCGTTGGGCAGATCATTAAGCACCAGATCAATGGCGGCCATGCCGCTGGAGACGATCACCGCCGCGGCTGCGCCTTCCAGATCGGCGATCGCTTCAGCCAGCAGCGCCCGGCCCGGCTGGCCGGTGCGGCCATAATCAAACGCGCCCGGCGCGCCCGGATCAACCCGGCGATAGGCCGCCGAAACGCTGATCGGGGCGACCACGTCGCCATAGGCGGCGTCAGCGTTTATCCCCGCGCGCACGGCGCGGGTGCGAAAATCAGTCACGGCGCGGACTCCAGAAAGGCGTTCACGGCCCGGGTCTCCTTCAGGAAAGCATCGTGGCCGTACAGGCTGTCGATCCGCTCTACTTTGGCGTCGGTCATGCGCGCCACAGTCGCCTCGATATCGGCGGGGGGCACGAGAAGATCGCTGGAGGCGCTGAAGAAACGCGTCGGCGCGGTGATCGCCTCGACAGCGACATCGGCGCTGTCCATCGAGCGCGACAGGGCGAGAAAGCGATCGGGGCGGGTCTGGCCGGCGTAATCGGCGCCGCGCGCGGCGAGATACGCCTCCACGCCCGCCGCGTCCCGGCTTTTCGGATCGGGATCGGTGAAGCGGGCGGTGAATTCCTCATGGGTGCGATAGGTGGTCATGGCCAGGCGCCGGGCGAGATCCACCCCGCGCGCCGGATCTCCGGCGGCGATGGCCAGCTCAACGGTCTCGCGCTGGATCGCGCGCCAGGCGGTGGCCATGGGGTTGGGCCGCGCGGCCGCGCACAGCACGTCGACCCGGCGCACGCGGTCGGGGGCGCGCGCCGCGATCTCAAGCGCGATGACGCCGCCATAGCTCGCGCCCACAATGGAGAACCGCTCCAGCCCCGTCGCGTCGGCGAGCGCCAGCACCGCGTCCGCCTGGTCTTCCACTGAGGGGAAGGGATCAGCGGCATCGATAAAATCGAGGCTCAAGAGACGCCGACGCGCCGGATCCAGCGCCCCGCCCGCGCCTGCGACACCCGGCCACCAGCCAGGGCCGTCCTCGTCCTCGATCAGGCGCCGCCCGGCCGAGACGCCGCCCAGCACGACCGTGGCCGGGCCATCTTCAGGGCCGGTCAGGCGTCCACACGCCTCCAGCCAGCCGCCGTCCGGCCCGGGCCGTGTAAAGCCGCAGACCACATCGCTCACCGGCGCAAACCGCGCCGCATCAAGTTTCACCGCAGCGCTCATTGGCCCGCGCGCTCACACAGGCGCTTGAGATCGCCCGCGAGGCTGGCCGCAGTGGGGCCGCGGCCGGCGCCCTTGCCGGCCACGATCACCTGGGCGCCGCGCCCGGGGCTGATCACCACGCAATTGCCTTCGTCGCGGGTGCGGGCCAGCGGATCGGTCTGCGCGAGCACTTCGAGGCGCACCCGCGCCCGCACGCCGGCCGGCCCGCGCGACACCACGCCCACCTGACGGATCACCTTGCCGGCGGCGCGCGCCGCATCGATCTGCGAGGCTGTGAGATCGCTTATGGACTGCGCCTCGATCTCGGCCGGATCCAGCTCGGCGCCCCAGGCGGCGCGGGCGATCAGGGCCAGCTTGTTGGCCGCGTCCAGCCCGTCGAGATCGGCGCTGGGATCAGCTTCCGCGAACCCGGCCTCCTGGGCCGCCCGCACCGCGTCGTCCAGCGTTTCGCCACGCGCCAGCCGATCGAGGACGAAGTTGGAGGTGCCGTTCAGCACGCCGCGCGCCCTCACCAGCCCGGCGCCTGAACGTGTCAGACGATCCACCGTCTCCAGAACCGGCGCGCCGCCGCCCACCGCCGCCGAGCAGGCGAACACCTTGCCTTGCTCTGCAAGCCGGCGTGCGAGATCAGGGCGACGTGCGGCGACATCCTTGTTGGCGGTGACGATGTGACAGCCCGCTTCAACCGCGCGCTCCAGCAGCCGTTCAGCGACTTCGCCGCCGGGCAGAGCCTCGATCACAAGATCGGGCGCCAGAGCGAACACCGCGTCGGCGTCAGTGACGACCGGCGCGCCGTAGAGACCCTCGGGCCGGGCGCGCTGCGCCAGAACGCCGACAATCTCGACGCCCTGAGGAATGAGGCCCTCAAGCCCGCCATTGACCACACCGCAGCCCAGCAGAACCGCACGCATTCGCGCCGGCGCGGAGCGCGGCTGCGAGGTCTGCGCGACAGAGCGCAGGCGGGCGGGGGCGAGGGCGGACTTGGCCATGACAATCTCCTTGCGTTTTCGCGCCGCGGCGGGCGGGACAAGGAGGCTGCGAACGGAGGGAGGGCGTGAAAAGCCCTTTTATTCCAACCGCCTCGCTTTAGCCGAACTTGTACCGCGCCCGCAAGCTGAAGCTCAAATCGGCGCATATATGGATATAAAGATGTCTTTATGCGGTGTCCAGAAGAATTTATCGCCCAGAATCAGGACTTTGGTGAATCTCCCGGAAAATCCGGCCTGTCTTCCTTCTCCAGGACAAGAAAAACCCCGAAGCGACGGGCGCTCCGGGGTTAGTCAGGCGTGTCGGAAGCTGAGGCGCTTATTCTGGCGCGCCGTCACCAGCCTGGCTATCGGCCTGGCTTTCAGCCGGACCCATGAGCTCCTGCATCAGGAAGGTGAACTCCAGCGCCAGGCGCTTGGCGGTCTCTTCCAGATTGGCGGCGGCGGAGTGGCCGCCCTCCATATTCTCGTAATACAGCACGTCCTCGCCCAGCTCGTTGAGGAGATAGGCCATCTTGCGGGCGTGGCCGGGATGGACCCGGTCGTCCTTGGTGGAGGTCAGAAGGAAGAGGGGCGGATACTCGGCGCCCGGCTCCACATTATGCAGCGGCGAGATGGAGCGCAGGAAGGCGCGCTCGTCGGCGTTCTCGTCGGGGAAGCCGTACTCGTCCTGCCAGCTGGCGCCGGCCAGCAGCAGGTGGAAGCGCAGCATGTCCAGAAGCGGCACCTGGCTGATCACCGCGCCCCAGAGATCGGGACGCTGGGTGTACATCACCCCGGTGAGAAGGCCGCCATTGGAGCCGCCCTCCACCGCCAGCTGATCGGCGGTGGTCACGCCTTCAGCGATGAGGTCTTCGCCCACCGCGATCAAATCGTCATAGATGCGCTGACGGTCGGTGCGCAGGCCGGCCTGGTGCCAGGCGGGGCCGAATTCGCCGCCGCCGCGAATGTTCGCCAGCACGTAGGTCCCACCGTTCTCCAGCCAGGAGCGGCCCATCGTGCCGGAATAGTTCGGCGTCAGCGACACCTGGAAGCCGCCATAGGCGTAGAGCAGGGTCGGGCCGGCTTCGGCGGACCCGGCTGCATCGTCGGCGCGCACGATGAAGTAGGGGATCATCACGCCGTCCGCGCTGGCGACCTGGCGCTGCTCCACCAACAGGCCTTCAGTGTCGAACCAGGTCGGCGCTGATTTCGCCGGCTCCAGCGTGAGCTCGGGCGTGATGCGCTGCAGGGTCTCCGGGGTGAGGAAGCCCTCCACGTTCACATAGGCGAGATCGCTCTGATCATCGGCGGTCACGATGGAAATCGTGGCGTTGTCCGGCGCCTCGATCTGGGTGCTGGACCAGCCGTCCGCGCCATGGGTCAGGGCGAGAAGCCGGCCGACCACATTGTCGGTGATCACCATGAAGAGATTGCTGGCCGTGCCGCCCATGGAGCCGATGGCCTGGCGCTCATTGGGTACGAAGACCTCTTCCAGCGCGGGCAGCTCGCCGGTCTCGGCGAACTCGGCCATGTCGAAGCTGAGCACCGCGCCGGCGGAATAGGCGGTCCCGCCCCCCACCGGCGTCCAGTCCTGCTCGATGGAGAACACCAGCTGGCCCTGAAACAGGGCGCGCGGGCTCACCTTGCGCGGCAGCGGCAGGCGCACCGGCTCAGCCGAAGCGCCGTCGGGCAGATACCAGTACACGCTCTCAAAGAAGCTCTCGGCCTGGGTGGCCAGCATGTAGGACGTGCCGTCCTCGGTCTCGAACCGGGACGGCCAGACACCCACATTGCTCTCCTCGCCGCGGATCACTTCCGGGGCGCCTTCCAGCGGCGTGCCGCGCTCCCAGCGCTTGACCACGAAGGGATAGCCGGACTGGGTGGCTTCAGCCGGATCCAGCGCCGTGGCGACGAGCAGCGTGTCCGCGTCGATCCAGGCCGCCGAGCCCTTGGTTTCAGGGATGTAGAAGCCGTCCTCGACGAAGCTGCGGCTCTCCATGTCCCATTCGCGCGTCACAGCTGCGTCAGAGCCGCCGTCCGACAAGGTCACAAGGCAGCGCTTATAGTCGGGCGCCAGGCAGTTGGCGCCGCGCCAGACCCAGTTCTTGTCTTCGACGTCGGCGAGCGCATCGAGATCAAGCACGACCTCCCACTGCGGGCTGTCGGTTGCGTAGCTCTCTGCGCTGGTCTTGCGCCAGAGGCCGTGGGTGTTTTCAGCGTCACGCCAGAAATTCCACAGCTCGCCGCCGCGCACGCCCACATAGGGAATGCGGTCCGCACTGTTGAGCACTTCCAGGGCGCGCTCATAGAGGACGTCATAGCGCGGATCCGACTGCAGCCGGTCCAGCGTGCGTTCATTCATGGAGCGGGCGAAATCCAGCGCGCGCTCACCCTCGACCTCTTCCAGCCAGGTGAGTGACTCTTCCTCGCTCTGAATCGCCGCGTTGAGCGCCAGGGCCTCGTCGTTCGCCTCAGGGGCGGACGCGGTTTCGGACCCGGTGTCAGCGGCGATTTCGCTCTGCGCCTCGCTCATGGCATCCCCTTGAGTGTCGTCCTGGCTCGGTGAACAGGCCGCAAGCGCCAGTACGGCGGCGGCGGACAGGCTGTAGCCCAGTCGCATTGGTGTAGCTTCCCTTGATACGGTGTTTGGCGCGCATACAAGCGCGTGCGCCCGCTTTGGTCCATAGCGGACACGTTACCGATATGTCATGCAGCAAGGCGCGGCCGCCGGCGAGGTCCGGACTCTGCGAGGAGGACGCCATGAAATTCTTGCGCATGAACGGGGCGGGCAACGCCTTCATCCTGATTGATGCACGCGGAGATGGCGCGCGGGGCCGCCTTGCGCCCTCGCATGCGGCCGTCGCCGATCTTGCGGCGCGCCAGCCCTTCGACCAGCTTCTCGCGCTGGAGGATGACGGCGAAGCCGATGCGCGCCTGCGGGTGTGGAACCGGGACGGCGGCGAGGTGGGCGCCTGCGGCAACGGCGCGCGCGCCGCGTCCTGGCTGATGTTTCAGGACAGACGGCAGGACGCGCTGAGTCTCGCCTCCATTGGCGGCGCCCTGAGCGCGCGCCGGGTGACCGGCGACGGCGCGGAAGTGGATCTGGGTCCGGCGCGCCTGGGTTGGCGCGAAATCCCGCTGGCGCGCGAGATGGACACGGTGCGTCTCGATTACAGCATCGACCTGCCCGGCGGCGGATCGCTGTCCGGTCCCGGAGCGGTCTCCATGGGCAATCCCCATGCGGTGTTCTTTGTGGACGATGTGGAGGCGCTGCCACTGGACGTGATCGGGCCGAAGGTCGAGCACGACCCGTTGTTTCCCGACCGCGTCAACGCCGGATTCGCCCAGGTGCGCGGGCCCGGCGATATTCGCCTGAAGGTGTTCGAGCGCGGCGCCGGGCTGACGAAAGCCTGCGGCACCGGCGCGGCGGCCGCGCTGGTGGCCGCCTTCCGTCAGGGCCGCGCCGGGCGCGAGGCCGTGATCGAAGCCGATGGCGGCGTTCTTCCGGTGCGCTGGGACAATCGCGGCCATGTCCACCTGGCCGGCCCGGTGGAACTGGAGGGCGCCTATGCGCCTCCCGCTGACATCGAAGCGGCGTTCAGCCTGCGCCGATGGGGACGCTGATCGGGCGCCGGGTTGCTCCTGACCGGGTCCTGGCCTAGCGGCACAGGCTTTCAGCGGCGTCCAGCGCCGCGGTGACGCCCGACAGCGAGAATTCATAGACCGTCGCTGTGCCGCGCGCAGAGACCGCGTCCACCCGCATGGTGGAGCCGCGCCGCATGGCGCGCACCAGCTGGTCCTCGTCCTCGGCTTCTTCCAGGAAGCCTTCCTGGTCGGAGACGAACATGGTGTAGCGGTCCGATCCGACCCGGACGCGAGGCGGACTTTCCGGCTTCAGCGGATAGCCGGCCAGGAAGTTGGGCTGCTCGCTCGCAGAGCCGTCCGCCCAGGTGGAGACCAGGAAGAACACGTCGCCATGCTCGACATTGGCCGGCAGGGACTCGCCGGGCTGGCTGAGCGCATAGCAGATTTTCGCTGATCCCTCCCCGCGGGTGAAGACCCGCCAATCGGTGTGCGTGCCCTGGAACACGGGCTCGGGCTGGCTCTGGGCGGCGGCCTCCCCGGCGCCGGCGAGGGCGGTCGCGCCCCCGAGGGCGGCGGCGAGGGCGGCGAGGCCTTTAAGGCTGGCGAAGGCGTGGCGCATGAACACTCTCCGGCTTGGTGCGTTTGCTCAAATTCGGTCCGCGCCGGGCGAGTCGCAAGCCCGGACTGCGGCGCCACGCCTCTGGCGCGGCTCGATGCGGGACGGTAAAGCAGGGCGCGATGGCGGATTGATGGCGCTTGGGTTGATCGGCTCCATCCAGTCTGTGACATTACCCGAAAGATATTAAAAGGTGGGTGTCTTGCCCGACGCTTCGGCCGGTTCAGATACAGTGATCGACCGTGACACGCTTGACGGGCTGGTGGAGGCGTGTGCGCGCCGCGACCGCGCAGCCTTCGGGTCTCTGTTCCACTTCTACGCGCCGCGGGTCAAAGCCTATCTGTTACGCCTCAACGCGCCGGACAGTCTGGCCGAGGAGCTCGCCCAGGAGGTGATGCTCACCGTGTGGCGCAAGGCCGACACGTTCGACCGCAGCCAGGCCTCGGCCTCCACCTGGATTTTCCGCATCGCCCGCAACCGGCGCATCGATGCGGCCCGGCGCGCCGCGAGGCCCGATCTGGACGCCGACGATCCCGCCCTCCTGCCGCCTGAACTGACCGCGCCGGACGACGCCGCCCACGCCAGCGCGCGCGAGGCCCATGTGCGCGAAGCGCTGGCTGATCTGCCCAACGAGCAGGTGGCGCTTCTGCGCATGGCGTTTTTCGACGGCCTGTCCCATCGCGATATCGCTGATCGTGTGGGCGTGCCGCTGGGGACGGTCAAATCGCGCTTGCGGCTGGCCTTTGACAAGTTGAGGAAGCGTCTGAACCGGGAAGCGCTGTGACTCCTGCGCTTTTGGGCGTGTTCAGCGAATAAATTTTTGACGCGGCGCCTTGAAGCCGGGCGTTGTCGAGCGATATCGAATGCTGGGACAGACGCGCAGCCAATGCGCGCAGACGGAAAACGACATATCGCCATGACCAATCATCCGCTCGGAGACGAGCTCTACGCCGCTTACGCCTCGGGCGCTTTGTCCGGGCCCATGCGGCTGCTTCTTGACGCTCAAGCGGGCGTATCGCCCGACATTGCGTGTGAACGCGACGCCGCTGAAGCTGTTGCAGGGCTAATGCTGGACAGCGTCGCCCCTGCGACCATGGGCGAGCAGCGCCTGGCTGAAATCTTCGCCGTCATCGACGCCGAGGAAGCCGGCGTGGGCGAGGCCTCCACCTTCAAGCCGGGCGCCGGCGACGCCGCATCGAACCGGGCCGCAAAGGCGGCTGGCCAGGCCATTGAAGAACTTCTGGCCCTGCCGGACGCCGTGCGCGATCTCGCCCTTGAACAGGGCGCGTGGAGCTTCGCCGGGCCCGGCGTGCGCACCATGGAGTTGATGCGCGACGGCGCGGCCAAGGCCGAGCTGATCCGTCTGGAGCCAGGACGCGGCGTGCCGCACCACGGGCATGACGGGCGTGAATTCACCCTTGTGCTCACCGGGGCCTTCCATGACGGTCGCGATCGCTACGCCCGGGGCGAGCTGTGCGCCGCCGACCCGTCCACCGAGCACAAGCCGGTAGCCGAACCGGGCGAGGTCTGCATCGCGCTGGCGGTGAGCGATGGTCCGCTGGCCTTCACCGGCCCGCTGGGCTGGGTTCAGCGCGCCCTTGGCGTCTAGGCGCTCCGGCCGCTGACGGGCGGGCGCATGACGCCGCGGGCCCTGCGGCGCCGCAGCGCTTTCCTTTGAGCAGCGGCGCGTTATTCTTTCAGTCATGGCTCGTACTCCCACACAGACTTATGATGTCGCCATCGCCGGCGGCGGTCTCGCCGGGCTGACGCTCGCAATCGCCCTGCACAAGGCGGGCGTGTCTGTCTGCCTCGTCGACGCCCTGCCCCTGGATGCGCGCACCGCGCCGGCCTTTGACGGGCGCGCCTCGGCGTTGTCCTTCTCCAGCTTTCGCATGCTTGAGACCGTGGGCGCAGCCGAGCATCTCGCCGGCCAGGTCCAGCGCATCGAGGATATTCTGGTGGTGGACGGGCGGCCCTATGACGGGCTGAAGCCAGGCGGGCCGGGGCGCGACCAGCTGCATTTTGATCGACGCGAGATCAGCCCGGACCCTTATGGTGAACCGCTGGGCTGGATGGCGGAGAACCGCCACACCCGCATCGCCCTGGCGAAAACCTGTGAAGCCGCCGGCGTGCCGGTGCATGCTCCCGAGCGCATTGCGCGCATGGAGGCCGGCGCACCGGGGCGCTCGGCGCTAGTCACCGAAAGCGGCGCGCGCATCGAGGCCCAGCTGATCGTCGCCTGCGACGGCAAGTTCTCAAGGCTGCGCGAACAGGCGGGCATCCGCACGACGGGGCGCGAATACCCTCAGAAGGGGCTTGTGCTCACCGTCGCCCATGAAAAGCCCCATGAGGGCGTCGCCTATGAATTCTTCATGCCGGGCGGGCCGTTCGCGATCCTGCCACTGCCGGGCAATCGCTCCAGCCTGGTCTGGACCGAGAAATCCGCCGTCGCCGATGCGCTCAAGGCCATGGACGATGAAGGATTCCAGGAAGCGCTGGAGGCCCGGTTCGGCGATTTTCTGGGTGCGGTGAAGCCGGACAGCCCGCGCTGGACCTATCCTCTGGGCTTGAAGATCGCCGAGACGTTCATTGGCGACCGGCTTGCCCTCGTGGGCGATTCAGCGCGCTCCATCCATCCCATCGCCGGGCAGGGCTTCAATCTGGGCGTTCGCGACGCGGCGGCGCTGGCCGAGGTGATCGTGGAGGCCAAGCGCGCGGGCCTGGATCTCGGCGCCCGCGCCTCGCTTGCGCCCTATGAACGCTGGCGCAAGACCGACACCGCCGCCCTGTCGCTGGGTACGGATCTGTTCAACGCGCTGTTTTCAAACGATCACAGCCTGATCCGCCTCGGCCGCGGCCTCGGCCTGTCCGCGGTCGACAAGATTCCGGCCGCCCGCCGCTTCTTCATGCGCACGGCCGGCGGCGCCACCGGCGATCTGCCGGCGCTTTTACGCGGAGAGGCGCTGAGGGTCTAAACCACCCCGATGCGCGGCGGGCCGCCCGTGGCCGCCTCGCTGGGTCCGAAGGCGCGGTCCAGCGTCACCGAGGAATCCTGGGACAGCTGGATCGCTTCGGTGAGGTGATGCAGCACCTGCATGTTATTGTTCATGACATGCTGGGATTCCGGGCGAAGGTCGCCGGAAATCTTGGTGCAGCGATTGATCACCTCGGCGCGCAGGGCAAGAAGCACTTCTTCCAGCTTGCGTCCGCCGGGATTGTCGTCAGAGACCAGAAAACGGGTCATCGCCGCCTCCTTTCCGTACAGTCGTCCAAGACGCCACCCTGGCACAGGCGAAGATAATATTGGGTGAACGCAGCGTGCGCCGGCGCGCCGCCGCGCCTTGAACCCGTCGTTTGCAACGCCCAATTTGACAAACAGCAACCCGATAAGGATGACGCCATGACCGATGTGATCGGCGCAAAAGCGCTGTGCGACGAGCTTAGCGGATGGGCCAAAGCCGAGGGCGAGCGCGATGCGGTTCGCAAGGTCTTCAAGTTCTCCGACTTCAAGACCGCGTTCGGCTTCATGACCACCGTGGCGCTCAAGGCCGAGCAGATCGACCACCATCCTGAATGGTTCAATGTCTACAATACGGTGGACGTCACGCTCTCTACCCATGACGCGGGCGGGGTTACGGGCAAGGATCTTGAGCTGGCCAAATTCATGGACGGCGCAGCGGGCTGAGCCCCGCCTGAGCTGCATGCGGCGGTTAGCCGGCGTTGATCAGCACGGTGTCCAGCAGGACCTGCGCCCGGCCCGGCCCGATCAGCCGGTCGGTGTCCTCCTGCAGGAGCCGCGCGAGCCGATCAAGATCGGGCACGTCGCCCCAGCGATACATGCGCCCGGCATAGATCAGCAGGGTTTCCGAATAGGCGGCGCGCAGCCACAGCCGGCGCTGCTCGATCATCCGCCGGGAGTCGCGCTCGGGCGCGTTCAGGGAGAAGGCGACCTCGATCGTCGCCCGCGAACCGGAGCGCCGGTCCACCAGAAGCGCGGTGCGCACTGAATCCATGCGCATATAGCTTTGCACGCCCTCGCCCACGAGGAGTCGGCCCATGGGGCCCGCGACCGCCCCCGGCTCAGACTCCGCCGCCGCCGCCGCCGCCGCCGCCGGGGCCGAGCTCGCCACAGCCGCGCCGGCGAGCGCCAGCACCGCGCCGACAGCCAGCGCTAACCGCAAGAAGTGTGTCGTCCAGGTCGTCATGGGTGTCACTATGGCGCCATCCCGTAAAAAAACCGTTGGCGCGCCTTGTTGCCCGGGCTGGGGCCCATATCTTGAAACATGATGTTTCAATCTGGAGACCGCCATGCTCAGGCCTCGCCTCGTCGCTTCCGTCGCCGCAGCCCTTGCAGCCGCGCTTTGCGCGAGCCCCGCCGCGCTGAGCCAGGCCGCGGCGGAAAGCGCCGAGCCTCCAATCCTCACCCAGTTCGCATCGGCCGGCGCGGCCGTCCTGCCCGATTACGCCGGATCTGACGATTACCGCGTCATTCCGTTCGGCGCCCTTCGGGTGGAGTGGGGCGATGTAGTGATCCGCACCGACGGGCCGGGCCTGGCCGCCGAGCTTTACGAGGCCGGACCGCTCACCGCCGGCGTCTATGGCCGCTGGTCGGGCGGGCGCGATGATGTGGAGGACGCGGTCGTCTCGCGCCTGGCGGACGTGGAAAACTCCATCTTCACCGGCGTGTTCGCCGATTACGAGCTGGCCGAGGGTATTCTCTCCCCGGTGGACCGCCTCACCGTGGGCGCCAAGCTGGGCGTGGACGCGCTGGGCACGGTGGAGGGCCTGGCCTGGACTGGCTCGCTCACCTATGCCGGCGCAGTGTCGCGCAAGAGCTTTTTCGCGCTTTCCGCCTCGGTTTCGGGTTTCTCCGATGATTATGCGGAGACCCTGTTCTCCGTCGACGCCGCAGGCGCGCTGGCGTCGGGCCTTCCAGTCTACACCGCCGGCGGCGGCGTGCAGGATATCGGCCTCACCGGCATCTACACCCACGGCTTCACGGAGCTGTGGTCGGTGACCACAATTCTTGGCGCCTCGCGCCTCATGGGCGATTACGCCGACAGCCCGCTGGTGGCCCAGCGCGGCGACGAAAACCAGTATTTCGCGGGGCTGGCCCTGGGCCGGCGCTTCTAGACAAAAGCCGCGCGCCGAGAGCGCGACCTCAAAAGGATCGCGGCGGCGGTTGCACGGCCGCGCCCGGGACGGGATCCGGGGATGGCCGATTTGGCCGGCGAGACTGGAGAAAATCAAAGGATTGGTGGAGCCGAGGGGAATCGAACCCCTGACCTCGTCATTGCGAACGACGCGCTCTCCCAACTGAGCTACGGCCCCGATCCTTGGGAAGCGTGGAGGTACGCGCGCGCGCTTGTGCTGTCAAGCAGGCGCGCTGCGGGCCAGACGCGCGAAAGACCGGCCTTGCCGCAAGGGGGCGGCGCAGTGAATATCGCGTCATGGGCTCAACGTTTTCCATGCATGGATTCATGCCGCACGGCATGTGCTATCTCTGGCGGCCGGACCTGTTGTGGCTCCACGTGGGCTCCGATGCGGTCATAGCGCTGAGCTATTTCTCGATTCCCGCCGCCATGGCCGCCTTCGCATCACGGCGGCCCGACCTGACCTACCGGCCCGTGGTGTGGCTATTCACCGCCTTCATCGTCCTGTGCGGCATGACCCACGCCTTTTCCATCTGGACGGTGTGGACCCCGCATTATTACGCCGCGGGCCTGCTGAAGGCGGCCACCGCGATCGCCTCGCTGGCCACCGCGATCGCGCTCTGGCCCTTGCTGCCGCGCGCCCTCACCGTGCCCTCCAGAGAAGACCTGAAGGCGACGAACGAGGCGCTGGAGCTGGAGGTCGCTCGGCGCGCCGAGGCCGAGACCCAGCTCACCGCGCTGGCCGCCCAGCTGGAACGCCGGGTCGCGCAGCGCACCAGCGACCTGGAGCGCGCCAACGCCGCGCTCAATCAGTTCGCCACCACGGCCAGTCATGATCTTCGAGCGCCGCTTCGCCATATCGGCCTGTTCGCCGAGCTGATCGAGCGCGACGAGGCCGCGCTCAGCGACAAGGGCCGCGACTATCTAGGGCGGATCACCGGCTCCGCCGACCGCCTGCAAACCCTGGTGACCGCGCTTCTGACCTACGCCAAGCTGGTGAACACGCCGCCGCAGACCCGGCCCACGGACCTGGAAAGAGTGGCCCGGGCCGCGATCGAGGCCCGGCGTCCCGAAATCGACGCCGCCGGCGCCGTGGTGACCCTGGAAGCCCTGCCGCGCGCCCAGGCCGACGCGGTTCTGATTGAGCGCGTCTTTGACAATCTCATCGCCAATGCGCTGAAATTTCACGACGGCCGGTCGCCACCGGAGATCACCATCGAGGGGCGCGAAGACGGCTCAAACGCCGTGATCACAGTCACCGACAACGGTCCCGGCGTCCCCGGTGAACAGGCCGAGCGCGCTTTCGACATGCTCACGCGGCTGGAGACCAACGGGGCGGACGGCGCCGGAGTGGGTCTGGCCTTTTGCCGCACCATCGTGGAGAGCCACGGCGGAACCATCCGCCTGGACACCGGTCACCAGGGCGGGGCGCGCTTCGTCTTCACCGTGCCGCTCACATAACGCCGCGGCGCCCATGCGCCGGTTCGCCTTGCCAGAGCGCCTCACACGCGGATAGACAGGGGCCGCAACGGCAACAGGAGCGCCCATGTCCTTCGGTCAGGCGATCATCGTATATTTCATCGTTCCGCTTCTCGACCTGCTGGTGATCCTGCTGGTCGTGAACATCATCCTGAGCTGGCTGATCGCCTTCAACGTGGTCAATGCGCGCAACCAGTTCGTCGCCATGGTGTGGCGCTTCTCCAGCGCGCTGCTGGATCCCTTCCTCAATCCGCTGCGGCGGGTGATACCGAATCTGGGCGGGTTGGACCTGTCGCCGATCATCTTCTTCCTGGTGGTCCAGTTCGTGCGCAACTGGCTCCTGATGCAGCAGATCTACCCGCTGCTTGGCTGACCCTTTCGAGCCGGCGCCCGGCGGGGCCCGCCTGTTCGTGAAGCTCACGCCGAAATCCGCGCGAGACGCCGTCACCGGGCTGATCGAAGGCGTGGACGGACGCATCCGGCTGAAGATCGCGGTGCGCGCCGCACCAGAGGCCGGCAAGGCCAACGCCGCGCTCTGCGGGCTGGTGGCGAAACGGCTCGGGCTCGCCAAGTCTTCGGTGTCGGTGACCGCCGGCGCCGCCTCTCGCGAGAAGACGCTTCACCTGCGCGCCGATGCGTCGAGCGGCCTGCTTGACGCGCTCGGCGCGCTGGTGCACGAGGCCCGTCCATGAGCGAGATCCTGAAGAAACATGAGTCCGGTTCGATTCTGATCGACGGCAAAGCCGGCGCAGAGCGGGTGGACGCCGCGGCCCGTGCCGGCGCCGCCGAGCTGACCTCGCAGCTGGGGCGCGCGCCCTGCCTTGCGGTGGTGCTGGTGGGCGAGGATGCGGCCAGCCAGGTCTATGTCCGCAATAAAGTGCGCCGCACCGAAGCCGCCGGCATGACCAGCGTGGAGCACCGGCTTTCCGCCGAGACGAGCCAGGCCGAGATCATCACGCTCGTTGACCGGCTGAACGCCGATGACGGTGTTGACGGAATTCTCGTCCAGCTGCCTCTGCCCGCCCATGTGGACGCCAACGCCGTGGTGGAGACCATTCATCCGGCCAAGGATGTGGACGGGCTCACCACCGCAAGCGCCGGCGCCCTGGTTCAGGGCGCGCCGGGGCTTCGCCCCTGCACCCCGTCGGGCTGCGTCTGGCTGGCCCGGCAGGCGCTGGGCGATCTCACCGGCAAATCGGTGGTGGTGATCGGCCGCTCGATCCTCGTGGGCAAGCCGGCCGCGCTCCTCTTCCTGGAGCAGAACTGCACCGTCACGCTGGCCCATTCGCGCACCCGCGACCTGCCCGGCGTCTGCGCCCAGGCCGACATCCTGGTGCCCGCCGTGGGCCGGCCGAACATGGTCAAGCCCGACTGGGTCAAGCCAGGCGCGGCGGTGATTGATGTGGGCATAAACCGGATTGAGGGCGAGGCCGGCAAAACTCTCCTGACAGGCGACTGCGACCTTGAGGCGCTTCTGGGCCATGTGGGTTACATCACCCCGGTTCCCGGCGGCGTCGGGCCGATGACCATCGCCATGTTGCTGGTCAACACCCTTGTCGCCGCGGCGCGCCGGGCCGGTCTGAAAACACCGTCCGCACTAAGAGATGTGGCCGAATATTAACCTTGCTGTAACCGCCCCGCGCTAGCTAGGGGTGAGCGAGACGAGGCGCTTCATGATCCGCGAACTTACTGTTCTTCATGTGGAAGACGACTTCGCCGATGCGATGTTGTTCCAGCATGCGCTGAACGACGCCGGCGACGGCTCCATCAATTTTGAAATGGAAGTGGCCCGAACACTTCGCGATGCAAGGTTGAAGCTTGCGCGCCGGCGCTATGATTTCATCATCGCCGATCTGCGGCTTCCCGATTCGCGCGATCCCAACGACACCGTGTCACTGATCCAGCGCCACGCCCAGGGGGCCCCGATAATGGTGCTCACCGGCTCGGCGCGCGTGGACGAAGAGCGGATCGGTGCCGGCGTGACCGTGCTGGACAAGAATTCCTATTTTCACAACCGCGACGACAGCAAGAGCCGCGCCCTCCTGCGCAAGGTCCTTGCAGCGACCCATCCCTCGCCCGAGCCTGAGCCCACCTCGGCGGCCCGGTTCGCCGAGGACGACGACGACGACGACACGCTGATGCTTTAGGTCCCGCGCGCCGCGGCCAACCCTGGCGGGCCGCGCCGCCCGGCCTAGGTCACGCCCCATGCCGGTCTCACTCTCATCCCTGCCCCAAGGCTATCGCGCCCTTGTTTTCGGCGCCACGGGCGGCGTCGGTTCGGCGTTGACCAGCGCTCTCCGCGACGATCCGCGCTGCGGCGAGGTTTTTGCGGCCTCGCGCAGCGGTCCCTCGGTCGCCGGAGCAACCGGGCTCGCCTTTGATCTTGATGATCCGGGCACGATCGAGGTCGCCGTGCGCGCGGCCCGGGATGGCGGCGCGCTTCACCTGGTGATCGCGGCTACCGGCGCGCTGCATGGCGAGGCGGGGCTTGAACCGGAAAAATCCTGGCGGCATCTGGACGCCGACCGGCTCGCCGAGGCGTTTCGGGTGAATGCGATCCTTCCCGCCCTGATCGCGCGCCACGCCCTCGGGGCTCTGGCGCGCGGATCGAAGGACGCCCCGGAAAAGGCGGTGTTCGCCGCCCTGTCGGCGCGGGTCGGCTCGATCTCGGATAATCGTCTGGGGGGTTGGTATGGCTATCGCGCCTCCAAGGCCGCGCTTAATCAGATCATCCGGACGCTCTCCATCGAACTGGCCCGCAAAGCGCCCCACGCCGTCTGCGCCGGGCTGCATCCGGGCACGGTCGACACCAGCCTGTCGCAGCCCTTCCAGGGCAATGTCCCCGAGGGCAAGCTGTTCAGCCCCGCGTTTTCAGCCGAACGCCTGCTCACGGTCATCGACGCGCTCGGCCCCCAAGACACCGGCCGGTGCTTTGACTGGGCCGGCGAGGAGATCGCGCCATGAACCTGGACCTCACCGATCCGCCGCGCGCCGTGCTGGATATTCTGACGCGCGCCGCGAACGAGACGAAATCGCCCTGGCGCTGGCCGGTTCTGGCCACGCAAGGCGGCGCCTATCCCGGTGTGCGCATGCTCGTGGTGCGGGCCTTCCACCGCGCCACGCTGGAGATTGAGCTGCACACCGATGCGCGCTCGGCCAAACTTGACGAGCTGCGAGCCGCGCCCGCATGCGCGCTGTTGTTTTTCGACAAGGGGTCCATGGTGCAATTTCGCGTGGACGGCTGCGCCCGCATTCTGGACGGAGAGGCGCGCGACGCCGCATTCTCCCGTGCGCCGGAGGGCTCGCTGGATGATTATCGAGGCCGCGCGCCCGGCGGTGACCCGGACACGCCCGCCTCTGAGCCGAGCCTTGATGCGGCGGCCAATTTCGCGGCGATCAGCATCCGGCTGGAACGCGCCGACTTGCTGGTGATCGCGCGCGACGGCCATGAACGGCGCTTCGTGGATTTCACAGCTGACCCGCCAGACTGGCGCCGGGCGGAGCCCTGAGCCGCGGTGGCCGCCGGGTTGATGCTTTCAGCGCCTTGCGTTCGCGGGCCCGGCGCGGTGAACTTGCGCTCGATTGCAGTAAAGGAGGCGCGAATGCCCGGCCATGTGGATCCCACGCGGGACAGTTTCGACGCATTCAAGGCGCTGCCGCGCGACCAGCCGGTGGAGATGCTCAATCTTCTGCGCCTGCGCGACCGGGCGGTGTACGCCGACGGGCGCGACGCCAGCGGGTGTGAGGCCTATCGCACCTATGGCGAGACGTCCGGACCGATCTTCAAGCGCGTGGGCGGCAAGATCATCTGGCGCGGTCAGCCGCGCGGGGTGCTGATCGGTCCCGGCGACGAAGCCTGGGACCTGGCCTTCATCGCGGCCTATCCCAGCGCCGCAGCGTTTCTGGAGATGGTCACAGACACGGTCTACCAGTCGCAGGCCGTGCCCCATCGCGTCGCCGCCGTGCTGGACAGCCGCCTGATCCGGCACACGCCTCAGGACACGGGCGACGCATTCGGCTAGGCGCTGCGCGCGTCTTCCCGGCCACCCCGATCCCCGCCGCGCGCGGCAAGCTGGGCGGCGCAGGCGGCGATCAGCGTTTCACGGTCCACAGGCTTGGCCACATAGGCGTCCATGCCCGCCGCCTTGTAGCGCGCGGCGTCGCCTGACAGTGCGTCTGCGGTGAGGGCGATGGCCGGCGCCGATCCGCCGGGCAGGGCGCGCAGCCGGTCCAGCGTCTCCACCCCGCCGAGGCCGGGCATGTGCACATCCAGCAGAACCAGATCGAACGGGGCGCGGGTGAAGGCTTCGATGGCCGCCATGCCGCTCTCCGCCTCTGTGATCGTGGCGCCGGCAGGCTCCAGAAAGCAGCGCGCGACCAGGCGGTTGATTTCGTTATCGTCCACCAGAAGCACCCGCGCGCCCGCCAGCACGCCCGCGGTTTCCGATTGCGCGCCGGGCAGGTCGGGATCGGCCTCGCCGGCCCGCACGCTGACGGTGAAGCAGGAGCCCTTTCCCGGGGTCGAGCTGAGCGCCACATCGCCGCCCATGGCCTGGGCGAGCTCGCGCGCGATCACCAGACCAAGCCCGGCGCCGCCATGCTTGCGCGCAGCCGACGCGTCGCCCTGGCTGAACCGGTGAAACAGACGCGCCTGATCAGGCCCGCTGATGCCGCAGCCTGTGTCGGACACCGCGATCTCCAGCCGCCATCCGGCGCCGACCTCTTCATAGGCCCGCGCCTCCACCTGCACGCCGCCGGAGTCGGTGAATTTCACGGCGTTGGCGACCAGATTGCCGACGACCTGACGCAGGCGCACCGGATCAGCGGCCACATGGGCGGGCAGCCCCGCCGTGTCGCAGGTGATCGACAGGCCTTTTTGCGCGGCCGAAGCCTCGAAGAGCGCACAGATATCGATGATGAGGGCGCCCGGATCCAGCGCCTCCGCGGCCAGGTGAAGGCGGCCCGCCTCGATGCGCGAGAGATCCAGCACATCGTTGAGAACGCCCAGAAGATGGCGGCCGGAGCGAACGATGATCTCAGCCTTCTCAGCCTGGGCCGGGGGGAGCCCCTCACCGGCCAGAGCCTGGGCCATGCCCAGCACGCCATTCAACGGAGTGCGCAATTCATGACTCATATTGGCGAGGAAAGCCGATTTCGCCTCGCTGGCCGCCTCGGCGGCCTTCAGGGCGCGCTTGAGCTCGCCGGCCAGGGTTTCAGAATCGTCGGCGAGGTCCGCCACGGCGATATACTGGGCCGTCGCCGACACAAGCGAGACTTCCTCCGGCGTCCACTGGCGGTCGCCGCCCACATGCTCGCAGCACACCACGCCGCGCACCCGGCGTCCGGCGAGAATCGGCGCGTCAAGCAGCGCGCCGACGCCGGTGGGACGCAGATAACCGTCCGTGAACGCGCTGGTGATCGGATCCTGGGTGGCGCTGGCCACATTGAGGACCCGCGCCGCTGCGATCGCGTCGAAATAGGCCGGGTTCAAAGACCGCGCCAGGCGGGCGCCCCGCTCATGGGCGCCGGTGCGAACGTCAAACAGGGTGACGCACTCCATCACCGCGCCGTCGTCAGCCAGGCGCCAGACACTGACGCGGGCGGCGCCCGCCAGCTGGCTGACGCGGCGCACGGCTTCGTCCACCAGGCGGGTACTGTCCCAGCCTTCCTCGATATGCAGGCGAGCGAGCGCCTCAAGGCCGGCGTTGAACTGGCGCGCCCGCTCCAGGGCTGTCTGCAGATCCGCTTCGGCGCGCTCGCGGGCTGCGGATTCCTGATCGATCCGGCGCAAAAGCGGCAGCCAGCGAAACAGGCTGGCCCCGATGATCAGAAAAGCGAGCGCGTAAAGCCCGTACGTCGCCCCATTGCTGGCGCGGCCCAACAGGCTTTGAAGCAAGGCGGTCCCGCCGGGCACGTGCTCGGCGCTGTCGACCGTCGCGCCCAGCATCAGAACAATCAGGCCGGTGAGGAGCTGATTGGCGCCGCGGCCGGCCCGGCCGAGCCGGCGGGTCGCGGACCAGAACATCACCACCATGGCGACCGATATGGTGAAGACCGTGAGATCACCGATTAAATTCATAGCCGCCCCCAGATCCAGCGGCGTCAGAGGGCGCCGCTCAGGCAAAAAGACCGTCAGCGCACCCGGCGCGCCTGCTCCGTTTGAGCCGGCGAGCTCTGGCGGGCGTTCGACTGGGCGTTCGCCTCGGCCTGTTTTTTCAGGAAGGCCACGGTCGCAGCGTGGTCGACAGGGCGACACAGGCCGAAGCCCTGCGCCATGTCGCAGCCCAGAAGCCGCAGAACATTCAGGCCTTCTTCGTCCTCCACGCCCTCGGCGGTGATTTCCATGCCCAGATTGTGCGCTAGATCGATCGTCGACTTCACCAGCAGGCGGTCACGCCCCGAAGTGGCGATCTGGTGGATGAAGGAGCGGTCCAGTTTCAGCTCTCGGGCCGGCAGGGTTTTCAGATAGGCGAGGGAGGAGACGCCGGTGCCGTAATCATCAATGGCCAGCTCGATGCCCGCCTCGGTCCACATTTCCAGATTGGCGATGGCGCGCTCGGGATCGGCGATGACGGCGGTCTCGGTGATCTCGAAGCTCACCTTGCCGCGGGCGGGTTCAACGATGTCGGCGGCCCGTCGTGCAAAGCCGGCGTCGCCCACCAGAGCGCCGGACATGTTCACCGCGACCACGATGTCATGGCCGGCTTCGGCGAAGCGCGCCTGATCGGCCACCGCGCGCTCCAGCGCCCATTCGGTAAAGTCGCGGATCCGCCCGGTTTCCTCGGCGGCGGGAATGAACTGGTCGGGCGCGATGGCGCCGCGCTCGGGGTCGGTCCAGCGGCACAGGGCCTCTGCGCTGTCATAGACCCCGGTGCGCAGATTGAGCTTGGGCTGATAATGCAGATCCATGTCGCCATTGCGCGTGGCGGCGATCATGGCGCTCATCAGCGCCAGATTGCGCGACGCCTCGCTGGCGCTGCCCGGCTGGAACAGCGTGACAGGATGCTTGGTCTTGCGGCCCTCCCCGATCGCCAGGGCGGCGTGGCGGATCGCCCGATCGCCGTCCTCGTCGATGGCGGCGCCGGCCAGAGCGATCACGTCGATCTCCAGCGCGCCAGACCTCACGGTGGTGTTCGCCGCCTCCTGCAGGCGCGCCGCGAAGGTTTCCAGGGCGCCGCTGTCGGCATCGGGGGTCAGGAAGCCCAGCATGCCCGGCGCGATTACGGTGGGTTGCTGGCCTTCGGCGGCGTCGCTCAGCCGGTCGGCGAGGCGGCGCACCAGCTCGGCGGTGGTTTCAAACCCGACCGCGGCGCGCAGATGGGCGAAGCGCTCGATCTCAAGCGCCACCACGCCATGGGGCGTGCGCCGGTGGCCGGCGGCCTCGGCGAAGCGGCGCACCAGGTGGGCGCGAGACGGCAGGCCGGTTTCCGCGTCGGTGTAGAGCGCCTTCGCGAGCATGCGGCGACGCTCCAGGGCGGAGCGATAGCGCACCGCGAAGATGGCCACCAGGGCCAGCGCGATGGCGAGCGCGCCCAGCGCAGCCAGCAGGCGTTGGCGCGCGCGGGTTTCAGACAGCACCAGGTTTTGCTGCAGACGCTCGGTGCGCAATTGCTCGATCTCGAGCTCCTGGGCGGCGAAATCGAACTGGGCGCCGAGCAGGGCCGTGTTCGCCGACGCGGCGATATTGCGCCCTTCATCGTCAAGGCGCTTGAACGCACGCAGATGATCCGCCGCGGCGCGATAATCGCCGCGGGCCGTATAGATATTCGCCGCCGCCTCGTGGAAATCGAGGAAGTGATAGGGCGTCCCCGCCAGCTCCACCCCGTCGAAGGTGCGCTCGATCTCGACCGCAGCCGAATCCAGGTCGCCCTGGCCATAGGAGGCCATGGCCCGCACGCCCCAGAGGAAGCGCATCCACTCCGATGACCCGGCCTCTTCAGCGATGGCCAGCGCCCCGTCCACGATCAGCTTGGCGTCTGCATGGCGGTCGAACTGGGTGTAGAGAGCGGCCAGATTATTGAGTATCCGGACTTGCAGGACCGGGCTGCCCATGGTCTCGGCGATATCGCGCGCACGCCTGAACTGCTCCAGAGAGTCCGAGAACCGGCCCATCTCGCGGTAGGCGTTGGCCAGGTTGTTCGCCAGCGCCAGATCGATGGACGGGTCGCCCGAATACAGCGCCTCGGCGTCGAGATAGTAACCCACCGCACGCTCATATTCATGCGCATTTCGGTAGATCGACGCGATGGAGTGCAGCGTGATCGCCTGACTGCGCGTCTCGCCGATATCGGCGTAAACCTCATGGGCGCGCTGCAGATAGGTAAGCGAATCGCCGTAATCACCCAGCCTGGATGTGGCGCGGCCGGCGGCGTGGAGCAGGTCGGCGTAGAGCTTGTCGGCCCGAGCGCCGGGACCCAGCGCCTCAAGCGCACGCAGGGCGCGCGCGAGCGACTCCTCCGACCGACCCAGTCTAGCCAGGGCTTCAGACTGCAGCCACCAGGCGCGCGCGAGATCGGCCTGACGCTGCGAAACACGGTCGCCCGCCTCGAGAAAACCTTCCGCGGCCTGGGCCAGCGCCAACGCGCCGGACGGATCGGCCATCATGATCTCGTTGGATCGCTCAACGGCCACCTGGTAGGAATCAAGGACCTCGGCGTCCCCGGCGCCAGGCGCCTGTACGGCCGCAGCGGGACCGGCCAGGACAAGGCAAACCGCCGTGATCAGCCCGGTTATCAGCGCTTTGACGTGCAAACCATTCACCCCGGTTACAGGCGCACTTCACGCGCCTTTGGAGTTCAGTCTTCCACAAGGTCGTAAAAATTCAGGTAACTGGACCCGATTGCATAAGATACCGGTCAGGAAGTGAGTCGGTCCCGGCCGCTTTTGAGCGAACTCGCGGCCGGTCCCGGAGCGCCCGGAGGCGTCTGCACAGGGCCTCTTTAAAGCCGCCGCGAACGAAAAACGGCCGGCGCCCATCACAGCGCCGACCGTCAATCTAAGGGATCGGTCGAGGCCTAGAAGCGGACGTTGAACCGCACGCCGCCGGCCGCGCCCGCCTCGGTCTCGGCGCGAACGAACAAGCCGTAGGCGCCACGCTCGCCAAAGGCAGGGCCTTCATAGAGCAGCTCGCCGATCATCCGGCGCTCGCCGCCCAGGGCCCAGCGCTCTTCATTGAGTCCCAGAGCGCCGGTGGTGCGGTCGGTGACATTCATCACGGCATAGCTCAGCGCACCGCTTTCCATGTGCAGGGGCTGGATCAGGCTGGCGCGAAGGCCGCCCTGCGTCCCGAACACGCCGGCGCGCGTGACGCTCACCTGCCAAGCGGTGGACATCGCCGCTTCGCTCAGAGACACCGCCGAAGCGTCGAACCCGGTGGCCGCGGTGCGGCCCAGGGTCGCCGAAGCGTCCAGCGTGGTCGCAGCGCCCAGAAGGATCTGGGCGTTGATGGTGGCGGCGTCGGTGGCGGCCCCGCCGCCGAAGCCGATCAGGCCCGCGCCCTGGGCGCCCAGAAGCGCGTCGCGCTCCATCAGGCGGGTATAGCCGGCGCCGATCGTAACGGTGTCGGTGAGCGAATGGGCCAGAACGGCGTTGATCGCCGTGGCGGCGTAGGCGTCGATGCCGGCGATCAGGCCGTGCTCTTCGCCGGTGAACGGGTCAGTGTATTGGCGCTCGTCATGGGCGGTGGTCACACCGGCGGTGAAGCGGGTGTTCTCGCCCATCGGCGCCGAAGCGGCCAGATAGGCCCCGCCAGAAGCAAAGCCCAGCACCGGGTTCACTCCGCCCGAAAGCGGGCGGTGGTCGGCGAACAGGTTGAAGCCCGACTGGCCGGACAGCGCGAACGCGCCTTCCCCCGCGCCGAATTCAAACCTGCGTCCGGTGACGGCGTTCTCGACACGCACCCCGGCCTGGAAGTCCAGAGCGTCGGCCGATTGCGTTTCGAGCGGATCCGCCTCGGACGCGAACGCTGTGACGGTCATGTCGCCGGACCGCGCAAGCGGCCGGGTGGATTCGGCCTGGCTGGAGAACGAGGTCAGCCCGGCGCGGCTCTGTTCGGCGATCCACGCCTCGGCGGCGCCGACCTCGCCCATGTCGCTCTGCTCGAGCTCGGAGATCAGGGTGGACAGCGAGATTTCGAAATCGCGATAGGTGTCGTTTACGCCCTCGAACACGGCAAGGCCGCGATCGGTGGCGAGACCGCGCCACAGGGCGCCAGCCAGAACACGCATATTGGCGGTGGAGTGGGCCCGGCCACGCGCGTCGAAGAACACCAGATCCGCAGTGTTCAGCGGCTCCATGGCCGCGTCGATGTCCAGAATGCCGCGGCCATAGACCGCGTCGGGGCCCGGCGCACCAGCGTCGCGGGCCGATCCCAGCAGAACGTCCGCGAGGTCAGCGCCGTCAAGCCAGTTCCAGTAGCCCTTCACCAGCGCCGCCGCACCGCTCACCAGCGGCGTGGCGAAGGACGTGCCGGTGACGCGCACCGTACCGCCCAGGCCGTCATCCACCAGTAGCAACTCACCAGGTGCGGTGAGGAAGCGGTCCATTACGCGGTGACCCTCGGCGCACGCGCCATCCACTGTGAAGCAAGCCTCGCCGGGACGGTTGGAGAACGCGGACATATAGCCCAGCGGATTGACCGAGCCGACGATGATCAAATTGTCCACTGAAAGGGCGCCGGTCCAGTCGATATCATCCATCTGGAACGTAGAGTCGTTGCCCGCGGCGAAAACGAACAGCGCATCCGAACCATGGCGAAGGACTTTCCGATCGGTGAAGACCTCATGCCAGCCGGCATCGAAGGTCGAGCCGGGCACGCCGAGCGACAGGTTCACGATATCCGACGTCCGCGACAGACGGCGAACCCCGGTCGTGACATCGGTCCAGCCGGCGGTGAGCGTCTCATCAAAAGGGTTAAAGCTTCTCAGCCGGACGTCGGGCGCGACGCCCATGGCGCCGGTGAAGTCGTGCGGCGCCGCGATGAGGCTGGCCACGGCCTCGCCATGGAACAGCGTCAGGTCGGCGGTGGCGTCGCGCCATTCCGGGCCGGAGGCCAGGGTGGTGCGCCGCGTCAGATCGAGCAGGCCGACCGTCACACCGCGACCGCCTCCGGCGGACTGGGACAGGGCAGGCGACCAGCGTGCGGTAGCCATCCAGTGGTCCACATGGTCGGTCCCGGCGAAGCTCATCAGGCCGTCATAGAAGTCCAGGAAGAACACTTCGCGAGTGCGCGCATCGGCGTCCAGGAGGCTCTCGGGATCGGTAAGATCAAAACCGTACCGGTCAAGAAGATCGCCCAGGAAGGCCGACTGGAAGTCGCCGCCGGTCTGCTCGGCGATCGCAGCGCCGAAGATGCTTTCCGCCTGGCCGAACAGGGTCTCCAGGGCGCCCGCCACATCGCCGGCGCGGCCGGCGTCTTCAGCTTCCGCGACCAGACCCCAGAACGGAGAGATCTGCCCCCAGAACGGGCCGATCTCGGCCCAGAACGGAGAGATATCGCCATAGAACGGCGAGATATCACCGTAGAATGGGCTGATGTCGCCCCAGAACGGAGAGATGTCGCCGTAGAAGGGCGAGATATCGCCCCAGAACGGGCTGATATCACCCCAGAAGGGGGAGATGTCGCCATAGAAAGGGTTCAGGACACCCTGGAACGGGCTGATCCGGCCCCACCAAGGCGTCAGCTCGCCCCAGAACGGATCGATATATCCAGCGAATGGGCTGATATCACCGTAGAATGGAGAGATATCGCCATAAAACGGCGAGATATCCCCGTAGAATGGCGAGATGTCGCCCCAGAACGGGCTGATATCACCATAAAAGGGGGAGATGTCGCCATAGAATGGGCTGATATCACCCCAGAACGGAGAAATGTCGCCGTAGAAGGGGCTGATGTCGCCCCAGAAGGGAGAAATGTCGCCGTAGAAGGGTGAGATATCACCATAGAACGGGCTGATGTCGCCGTAAAAGGGACTGATGTCACCATAGAAGGGCGAGATGTCACCGTAGAACGGGCTGATGTCACCGTAGAAAGGTGAGATGTCGCCGTAAAAGGGACTGATATCGCCATAGAAGGGCGAGATGTCACCGTAGAACGGGCTGATGTCGCCGTAGAAAGGCGAAATGTCACCATAGCGCGGAGTCAGTCGATCGCTCGACGGCGATTGGGAGGCCAGCGTGATCCCGTCCGTTTGAGCCGCAGCCTCAGCCGCCAGACCCAGAGACAAAACCGCAGCAATCGCCGAACCGGACCGAAGTATCTTGCGCATTGTGGCAACCCCGAAATAACCCTTGTGAGGGGTATCTAGCACGCCTGTTGCGGCAAAGTAAGGAATAATTAAGGATAAAATCGTTAACGGGGTCCAGCGGCGGGCCGTTTCACGCCGCCGGCCGACCTGAGATGCGCCGTATCCGGATGAGCCTCGCCGGGCCGGGTCGACCTTTAGACTCCGCTTCAAAGCCAGCAGAAACAGGCGCGGCGCCGTCATGGCCGACCCCGATCAGATGATCTTAAAAGCGTTCATGAGGTTGACCGCCGACCACTCGGTCACGCCCAGGGCCCAGCGAAGGCTCAGACCGGGCGAGACGGTGAAGCCTCGAAGGTTTTGCGGAGGCGGGTTGCGGAGCGGCGAGCCTCGAAACCCGCAACAACACCCCTGTTCCTGCTCGTGACCCGGCCTGATCTGGGGCGTGTTTCGACCGGGTGCAAGGTTGGAAATGGTGCAGGCTGTTGAACCGGTCTCGAACCGGACCGGTTCGCAAGGGCGACCGCCGGCTCCGCTCACCGGGCCTGTTCTGAGGGGAGGACCGACTGAGCGGACACGAAGGAAGATTGAAAAAATGGTGCCGCTTAGGTGACTCGAACACCTGACCTACGCATTACGAATGCGTTGCTCTACCAGCTGAGCTAAAGCGGCGCTGCGGATCGGGGCTGACCCCTGCCGACAGGGCGCGGAACGTAACCGCGGCGCGAGATGATCGCAAGACGGATTTTCAAGCGGCAGGGCTGCGGGCGCAGCTGTCCTCAGGCCGCGCTGGCGCTCCTGCGCCGGGCGATCACAAGTCCCGCCACACCATACCACCCAAAACTGATCACGCTGGAGACACGCTGGGTCAGGCCGCGCAACTCGGCAGGATCAAGTCCAACCAGCAAGATCCACATATAGCCAAGCCCGATCAGCGCCGTGGCCAGGCTCGCCAGCTTGAACCCCGGCGCTCCGGACCAGTCCGGAAACTCGGCCACGAAAAACGCCGGTGTCAGCACAGAGAATATCGCCAGACCCATGAGACCGTGCCACGGAGAGCCCATGGTGATCAGGCCGTTGCTGATCATGGCGGCGCCGAACAAAAGCGCGGTCAGAGCGGTGAACGAGAACCGGCCCGCCGCGATGGTGCACAGAACACCGAACGCACAAATTCCGACGCCGGCCAGGGTCGCGCCGATCTGCACCACCAGTGTGGTATAGTCACCACGCAGTTGAAGCTCGCTCATATGCTGGCTGACGACGCTGTAATCGGGCGCGCCGAACCCGATCAATATCGCGGCACCCATGCCGATAATCGGCAACAGGCCTGCAAAAGCTGTGAGTCTGCGGATCATGGTGAATGCCCCTTTCGCCAACCCGCAGGACTGCCCCACGGCCTAGGCGATTATGCAAATGAACACTTATCGATCCGGCGCTCGACGCCGGTCCTGAAGCCGTCAGGCACCCTGCTTGAAGCGCTCGATTACCTCGCCCACAGGCTCGGCAAGGCTTGTGAAGAAGCTGCTGAGATGGTCGGCGGGGCGCGCCGCAGCGGCGTCGTTGCGAATCACCAGATGAGCATGCTCGCGCCCGGGCGCGGTCCATTCATGGTGCATGGGCCGGACGGTGCGCAGATACTGGCTCACCACTGAATGGGCGGTGCGGCCGCGCTCGTTCACATCGCGCAGAAGCCGGCGGGCGAGCCGGATATCATCGGGCGCTTCCACGAAGACCCGCAGGTCAAACAGGGTGCGGACCGCCTCGGTGCAGAACAAATGGATTCCCTCCACCACGATGATGTCGGCCGCCTCGATACGGCGGGTGTCCGAGCGGCGACGGTGAATCGTGAAATCATAGATCGGTGCGTCCACCGCGGAGCCGGCCTTAAGCGCCGCCAGCTGCTCGGCCAGAAGCGCGTGATCGCGGGAGGCGGGGTGGTCGAAATTGAAATGGGCCGGATCAAAATCCGGCCGGGCGCCGTGATCGCCGTAATAATCATCCTCGGCCAGCACCAGCGCCGAGAGGGGGGCGACCCTGCGCGCGCTCGCCCGGGCGATCTCGGTCTTGCCGGAAGCCGAGCCGCCCGTAACCCCGATGATCAGGCGCCGGTGCGCGCGTGCGTCGTCCATGGCGGGGCCTTCAGCTACGGTTTTTGATCGTCCACGCCCGGATCATCCGGCGCGCGCCCCGGTTCATAGAAGCTTGAATCGCGCTTGTCGCCCCCGCCTCCGGCGGCGGATGCAGCATCTGGTGCAGTGGCGGCGGGACTGGCCTGCGACGGCGCGCCGCCCACCGCGGGCCGGGCCCGCGGCGGCTCCAGCAGGGCGCTTTCCGGCGCCGCGGCGGCGGGAATCTCGAAGCGCTCATGGCGCGGATGGATCAGGCGCTGATCCCGGCCCCAGGCGTGGACCATGCGCGTCCAGTCGGCGTCGGTGAAGCTGAAGGCGGCGCCGGCTTCGTCGATGTCCGACCAGTCCGCCTCGCCAGGCGCATGGGCCGCGCGCGCCATCCAGCGCCGCGCGCCCGCCTCGTCGCCTTCCAGCTGGTCAAGGCGCGCCGCCAGCACGCACACCCGCGCCGACACCGGCGGCTGGGCCAGCAGCGGCGCCAGATCGGCGCGCGCGCCTTCAGGATTGGCCTGGTCGATGGCGGTCTCCACCCGCAGGAGCCGGCTTTCACGGTGATCGGGGTTCATGGCCGCCAGCGCCCGCAGACGCTCGGCGCGCTTGGCCCTGGTGTCGGATTTTCGCAAATCGCCATAGGCCCGCGCCAGCGCCGGGTGAGGATGAAGCTTCCACGCCTCCTCCAGAATGTCGGCGGCCTTGCGGTGGCGCCGCGCGGTGGCGAGCAGGCGCCCGGCGAGCTCGGCGGCCGGAGCGAAGCCCGGCGACGCGTCGGCGGCGCGCTCGGCGAGCCGGGCGGCGGTTTCGGGATCGTCACCTTCCATCCGGCGGGCCTCGGCGGTCAGCAGAACCGCGCGCAACCGGCGCGCCTCGGCGGTCTCGACATGACCGCGCCGCTCGCCTTCGCCCAGCGTGGTCTCTGCGGCGGCCCAGCGGGCATCGGCGATCTGGTTCTGGAACAACGAGTCGTACGCCCAGCGCGCTCCGCCCGCCCGCTCAAAGGCGTCGGACGCATAAGTGATGGCACGTTCCGGCTCGCCGCGCGCCTCGGCGATACTGGTTAGCCCGCGCTGGGCGACCAGACGGGTCTTCTGATCCTCCAGCATGGACTCATAATGGATCTGCGCGCTTTCCAGATCGCCGGCGGCTTCCGCGGCGCGAGCGGCCAGAAGGCGCGACAAAGCCGGACGGTCCAGCAGCGCCTCGGCGCGCGACGCCTGGCGCACGGCGAGGGATCCCTGCCCGGCGGCCGAAGCGATCAGCGCGCGCTCCAGCGCGTCAAAGCCCTGCTCGCGCCGGCGGCCCTTGCGGAATTTACGAAACGCGTCGGGCGCGCCCCACACCTTGGCCACCAGCCACCAGCCAAATACCAGAAGGAAGGTGGCCAGGATCAGCGCGCCGGCGGCCAGCGCAAACGGCGCCTCGGCGTTCACGCCCAGAAATTCAATCGTCACCAGGCCCGGATTGAGCGTGAGGAAGACCGCGATCACCGCAGTGACGACGCAGAGAACGACAGTCAGGACGAGGCGGATCATTCGCGGTCTCCTGCAGCCGCCAGCGCGGCGGATTGCTCACTCAGGGCCTCGCGGACCCGCAGCCTTGCAGAAAGGCCGGCGCGCCAGCCGTCGACGGCGGCGAGACCCGGCGCGTCCAGCGCCGCGACGATGCGAGCGGCTTCGGCGAGGTCATCCTCGGCCAGGGCCCGTTCGATGGCGGCGGCCGGACCTTCATTCTCCTCCCGCGCAACGCGCAGAACACCAAAATAAGTGCGCATCTCGCCGGTCGCTTCACGCAGCGTCTGGGCCGGGAAAGTGTCCTGCAGCCGGTCCGGCGTCGGGGCGCCGACCCGCGCCACCGAGCGCAAATCGCCAAGGCCCGGCGCGCCCGGCCAAGCGCGAGCGAGCGCTTCGAGCTCCACCGCGAAGGCTTGCGACCCGGAAGCCGCTTCGGTCAAAGCCGCAAACGCCAGCGCGCGGGCGGCGAGATCGCCGGGCTCAGAAGGCGAGGGCGCGCCCGTCGATTGCTCGCGGGTGTCTTGCGGGGCCGGAGCGCTTTCCAACGACGCGACGCGGTCTGTAAGCTCTGAAATATCGCCGGAGAGCGCACGCAGGCGGGTCTGAAGCGCATTGACAGCCTGCTGCGACGCCGCGTCCGAGGGCGCAGAGGCGGGCAGATCGGAAACCTGCTCGGCGAGGGCGTCAATCCGTCCCGACAGCGCCGCCAGGCGTTGATCGGCAGGCGCGCCGGTCTCGCTCTGGCCTGTGCTGAGGCTGCCCAGCGCGGCGTTGGCCTGTTGCGCGGCGGAGCGCGCGGCGTCGGCCTCGCTGCGGGCGGTCTCGATATCACCCGCCAGCGCGTCCAGCCGCTCCTGCACGTCGTTGAACGCGTCGTCGATACGGGTTTCAAGCTCGGCGAGAGCCGGGCCGGAGGCCGCTTGCGCCTCGCCCTGCCCGCCGTCGCGCGCTGCGGACGCACCGGATGCGATCTGACGCTCCAGACTGTTCAGCGACGCCGCGAGCGTATCGACCCGGCTGGAAAGCCCGTCACGCGCCTGCGTCACGCTTTCAAGGCGCGAGACCCGCTCGGTCAGCCCCGACAGATCCGGCGCGCTCTGCGATTCCAGCGCCACGATCCGCGCTTCCAGCGCAGCGGTCTGAGCCCCGGAACCAGACACGGCGCTTCCTGACATGGGGGGCAGATAGCGCGACAGGGCGTAGCCCGAGGCGCCGCCAATGGCGGCGGCCAGCACCACATAGAAAAACAGCTTCAGCCCGCCGCCGGATTTTTTCGGCTTGTCCTGGGAGGTCTCGGAGGACGCATCAGGCGCGGGCTCGAACTCAGCGTCCACCGGCTCGGCGTCCACCTGTTCTGCGTCACGGGGCCGGCCAGCTTGCCCCGTGTCGCCTTCAGGCTCGTCTTTGAGTTTGTCGCTATCGCTCATGGCGTTCCTCTTTGGCCGCCCAGTCTAGGCTGCGTCGCGGACGCTGGAAACCGGGCGCGCGGCGGGCTGCAGTCTACGTCAGACGCCGGACAGGCCCGATCCGGCCGTCTTCAGGATTTGGCCCGCATCTGGTCCAGCACCCTGAACAGCGCCTCTTCATCAGGCGTTTCAGCGCTCACCACCCGGCCCACCGGCGTATCCGCCAGCGGGGCGGCCGCCTTGGCCGACATGGCCGCCACCTGGCACCGCGCCAGCGCCTTTCTGCAGCCGGCCTCTTCGACCCGGGCTGCAAAACGCGCCGCGCCCAGCGGGGAATGCACGAGGATCACCGCGCCGGCCTCGAGCGCGTCGACCACCTCCGGCTCAAGCGCCCCGGTCTCCACCGCGTCGTAGAGAATCTGCATGCGGGACTTCACCCCGATTCCCGCCAGCGCCTCGGTGAGCGAGAAGGCCTGGGCGGCGCCGCTGATATGCAGCACCGGACCGTCGGGCGGGGCCGAAGCGATCAGGCGCACCAGCGCCGCGCCGTCGCCGTCGGCGCTGGTCACCGACAGGAAACCGGCCGCGCGCGCCGCAGCCGCGGTCACGGCGCCCACCGTCATCACCGGCAGATCGCGCCGCTCGCTATTGTGCACAAAGGCGTCGACGCCGTTGGGGCTGGTGAAGGCGAGCGCGGAGACACGATCAAGATTGAGCGCAGCCTCGCGATAGGCGATGCGCGCCGTCGCGGCGTTTACCGGCGTGACGCCACGCTCGCGAAGGCGCTTCATGGTCCGCGCGGCGCCGGGCTCGGCGCGGGTGACGAGGACGGGTTTCAAGTCGATTCAGCCACGGCGCGCGCCAGCGCCTCGCCGCCGGCCTGTTTCACCGACAGGCCCAGCGCATAGCCGAACCTTGCGGCCTCGGCAGGGTCGGCGCCCTGCATCGTGTCGCGGCTCTCATCGGCCCAGCGCATGGTCCCGTCCGGCGACAGGGCTTCCCCGCGCAGATGCAGGGTCTGTCCCTCCAGCATGGCGTAAGCAGCGATGGGCGTGCGGCAGGATCCGTCGAGGGCTGCGAGAAAGCCTCGCTCGGCCGCCGCGCAGACATGGCTGGCGCTGTGATCAAGCGCCTTAAGGATTTCGCGGGCCTCGTCGTCGTCGGAGCGGATCTCGATCCCGACACACCCCTGAGCGGGCGCGGGCAGCACGGCTTCCGGCGCGAGCGGCTCACGCTCGGCCTCGGCGCGGCCCAGCCTGCGCAGGCCGGCGCGCGCCAGGAAGGTGGCGTCCACCTCGCCCGAGCGCAGCTTTTCAAGCCGTGTGTCCACATTGCCACGCAAGAGAACGATCTTCAGGTCCGGGCGAAGGGCCAACGCCTGGGACTGGCGCCGGATGGAGGCGGTGCCCAGCACTGCGCCTTGCGGCAGGTCCTCAATGCGGCTGACGCCGTCGCGGGTGAGCAGCACGTCGCGCGGATCTTCGCGCTTTAAAATCGCGGCGATCTCCAGGCCTTCGGGAAGTTTGGTGGGCACGTCCTTCATGGAATGGACCGCAAAGCGCGCCTCGCCGGCGAGCAAAGCCGTCTCCAGCTCCTTGGTGAACAGGCCCTTGCCGCCGGCCTCCAGCAGGGCGCGATCGGTGATCCTGTCACCGGTCGTCTTCATGCCCAGAATCGGGAAGGCGGACTCCTTGTCCCGCCCGGTGGCGGCGGCGAGGCGGGCCTGAACGTCCAGGGACTGCGCCATGGCGAGCGGCGAAGTGCGTGTGGCGATCGCCATGGGGGCCATAGGCTGGGACAAGGGGCAACTCCTGAGGCTTTAAGCGCGAGCGGCTTCATCGGACGATTGTCAGCGCGCCGGACGGGCGCTAACGACAGATCATGGCGTTATCCCATGCTCAACAAAACCCGCAACCCGTATCAACGCCGCGCGCGCTCACCGTGCTCGGTCTGGAATCGAGCTGCGACGACACCGCGGCGGCGATTGTGCGGCGCGCGAGCGATGGTTCGGTGACCGTGCTCGCCGAGGCGGTCCTGGGCCAGAACGCCGATCACGCCCCCTATGGCGGGGTGGTGCCGGAGATCGCCGCACGCGCCCACGCCGAGCGCATCGACCAGCTGGCCCGCCAGGTTCTGGGCGAGGCGCAGCTCACGGTTCACGACATGGACGCCGTGGCCGCCACCTCCGGGCCGGGCCTGATCGGCGGGGTGATGGCGGCGCTGATGACCGCCAAGGGCATCGCGCTGGGCGCGCAGCTGCCGCTCATCGCGGTCAATCATCTGGAAGGCCACGCCCTGTCGCCGCGCCTGACCCAGCGCCTCGATTTTCCCTATCTGCTGCTTCTGGTCTCCGGCGGACATACCCAGCTGGTGCTGGTGGAAGGCGTGGGCGCCATGACGCGGCTGGGCTCCACCATCGACGATGCGGCCGGTGAAGCCTTCGACAAGACCGCCAAGGTGATGGGGCTGGGCTTTCCCGGCGGCCCCGCCGTGGAGCGCTACGCCGGCCAAAGCGCGGAGCCGGACCGGTTCGCCCTGCCACGCATGCTCATGAAGGACAAAAGCTGCAATTTCTCCTTCGCAGGCCTGAAAACCGCGGCGCGCCGGGTCTGGGACGGGCTTGATCAGCCCACGGACACAGACCGCGCCGACCTCGCCGCAGCGGTTCAAGGCGCCATCGCCCGCCATCTGGCCGAGCGCGCGGGCCGGGCCATGGATCAGGTGGCAGGCCAGCTGGGTGAGCGTAAAGTGCTGGTCGTGGCCGGCGGAGTCGCGGCCAATTCGGCGGTGCGCGAAGCCTTGCGCGAAGCGGCCGAGGCGCGCGGGTTTGAGCGGGTTGCGCCGCCGATGAAATACTGCACCGATAACGCCGCCATGATCGCGCTGGCCGGCGCCGAGCACCTGGCGCTGGGGCTAGTGGACGCTCTGGATGCGCCGGCGCGGGCGCGCTGGCCTCTGGACGCGGCGGCCGCCAGCGCCGATCCAGCCAGCGGGGCCGGACGCAAGGGCCCGAAAGCGTGAGGGGAAGTTCCATGCAGACCATCGCCGTGATCGGAGCCGGCGCCTGGGGCACCGCCCTGGCGCAGAGCGCCGCCAGCGCCGGGCGTGACGTCGTCCTGTGGGCGCGCGAGCCCGACGTCTGCGAAGCGATCAACACGGCGCGCGAGAACACGGCGTTTCTCAAGGGCGTCAGGCTCAATGAGCGCATCCGCGCCACCTCGACCCTCGCCGACGCCGCAGCCTGCGACGCCGCGCTTCTGGTGACGCCCGCCCAGCACGCCCGCAAGACGCTTGAAGCGCTGGCACCCGACCTGCCGGACGGCTTTCCGGTCGTTCTGTGCGCCAAAGGCTTCGAGCAGGGCAGCCTGGCCCTGATGACCGACGTGCTGCGCCAGAGCGTTCCGGGCGCGCGCCCTGCGGTCCTGTCCGGACCCAGCTTCGCCATCGACGTGGCCAGGGGCCTGCCCACGGCGGTGACGCTGGCATGTGAGGACGAAGCCCTTGGCGAGGCGCTCATGGCCGCCATCGGGTCGCCGGCCTTCCGGCCCTATCTCAGCGATGATCTGATCGGCGCCGAGGCCGGCGGCGCGGTGAAGAACGTGCTCGCCATCGCAGCCGGCATCGTCGAGGGAAAGGGGCTCGGCAAGTCGGCGCACGCCGCCCTGATCGCGCGCGGCTTTGCGGAAATGTGCCGGCTGGGCGAGGCGCTGGGCGGGCGGCGCGAAACGCTGGCGGGCCTGTGCGGGTTGGGCGATCTGGTGCTCACCTGCTCCTCGCCGCAATCGCGCAACATGTCCTGCGGCCTGGCGCTGGGGCGCGGCGAGGCGCTGGCCGACATCATGGCGGCGCGAAACGCCGTCACCGAAGGCGTCGCCACCGCGCCGGCCGTTGTAGCGCTGGCGAAAAAGCACGGCGTGGACATGCCGATCTGCGCCGCAGTGGACGCGGTGCTGTCCGGCACCTTATCGGTGGACCGCGCCATCGAGGCGCTGCTCGCCCGCCCGTTCAAACCCGAAACCGCCTGACTCCCGCCCGACTTTCGAAGGACTTCGCCATGCTGTTCGCCGTCACCTGCACCGATCGCGCCGGAGCGCTTCAGCTTCGCCTGGATAACCGCGAGGCCCATCTCGCCTGGGCCGGCGCCGACGGCTCGCCGGTGAAGATGGGCGGGCCGCTCCTGGACAGCGAAGGCCAGCCCGCCGGCTCGCTGCTGATCGTCGAGGCCGAGGACGAGGCGGCGCTGCGCGACATCCTGGCTCAAGACCCGTACGCGAAAGCCGAGCTCTTCGGCGAAGTGTTCTGGATGCCGTTCAAGTGGACGCTGAAAGCGCCGGCGGACCTGTGATGAGCGGCGAGGATACCCATCCGGCACCCGGCACGGTGCTGGCGACACTCGCCGACATCCCTGATCCCGGCGGCCTTCCCGCCGACTACGAGGCGCTGCCTATCCTGATCGTTCGCTCCGGCGAGACCGTGCGCGCCTTCATCAATGTCTGCCCCCACCAGGGCCGGCCCCTCTGCCTGCCGTCTGGCAAGACGCTGGTGAGCGAAGGCCGCTTCATCGTCTGCCCGTTTCACGGAGCGAGCTTTGACGTGGACGGCGGAGCTTGCGTGGGCGGCCCGGCGGGCAATTCCGCACTGAAACCCGTCGCCATCGATGTGCGTGACGGCGCGGTGGTCGCCCTCTAGACGCCTCGCCTAGCCGCCCGAAGACTCGCGCACGCCTTGCGCGGTCAGCGTCGCGGCGCGCAGGGCCTCGACTGCTTCGGTTTCGGTCTGCACCACGCAGAAGCGCCCGTCGCGGGAGCGGAAGGCGCCGGTCAGCCCGGTGCGGTCAAAGCCGGAGGTCATGTTCCGGCGCAGGAAGTCGGCCACGGCGCCGTCAAAGGCGAGGCGCGCGTCGGGATCCAGCGAGGGCGTGTGCAGGATCGCCTCGCCGGTCTCGCCCTCAAGCTTCCAGGCCACGTGAACGCGCGCATCGGCGCCGCGCGAAGCAAAGCCGGCGCCGCCCGGCAGCGCGTCGGCGAAGGCGTCATCGCCCGCCATGCAAACATCGCGCGCCGTCCGGTCCAGCGGCGAGGGGCCGTCGTCTTCCGCGGCGGCGGCCGTCTCGGCGGCGGTTTCGGCAGTGTCGTCTTCTTCGCCTTGCGCGCTCGCCGCTTCAGCGGTCTCGTCAGCCGCCAGAGCCGCCGCATCGCTGTCGGCGGCCGTGGCGGGCGCTTCGGACGCGGTCTCGTCCGGCGTTCCGGTTTCGCCGCACGCCATAAGCACGAGCGCGAGCGCGCTGACGGGGATGAATCGCATAGCCATGGGTCGAACCCCTTCCTGGATGATCTCGCCCGGCTCTTTAGCGCCGCGCCGCGCAGCGGGGAAGGGAACGCAGGCCGGTTTCATCAAAGGATCATCAAGCGCGCGGGGCTCAACCTTCGAAGAACGCGCTCACCTCACCGATCAGCGCCTTGCGCGCCGCCGCAGCGATGCGCTCGCCCTTTTCCGGGGTGGCCTGGCTGGGGTCGGAGCCGATCCGGCCATCGGGAAAGCGTTTGCGATAGTCCGCCGCGTCGGTGAACGGCCCGTCCGGCGCGATTGTCGGGCTCATCTCCACGTCCTTCACCGCAGCCGGATACGCGTAATAGGTCAGCGACACCTCGCTGGCGGTGGCGTGGGAGCCGTCGCCTTCGGGAAAGATCGAGCGGCACACGTCCATGACCCCGGGCAGCATCCACCAGTTGGTCTGTTTGAGCTGATAGGGGCAGGCGTCGCCATCCAGCGACCAGGCCGAATAGCTCTCCGCGAACGCCGCGCCCAGCGTGGCGATATTGCCGCCATGGCCGTTGAGGAAATAGATCCGCCGAAAGCCGGTGCGCACCAGCGAGTCGATCCAGTCATTGACCGCCGCGATCATCGTGGAGGGCCGCAGCGTCATGGAGCCGGGAAAGCCCAAATGATGCTGGGCCACGCCCACATTGAAGGTCGGCCCCACCAGAAACCCGGCCTCGTCGCCGGCTTCACGCGCGATCACCTCAGGGCAGATCGCATCGGTGCCCACCAGCCCGTTGGGCCCGTGCTGCTCGGTGGAGCCCACCGGGATGACGATTCCCTTGGAGTGTTTGAGATAGGCCTCGATTTCAGGCCAGGCGGCCAGATGCAGCTGCATGAGCGCGCTCCGTTGGTAAAGGCGCGCAGACAGTTCACCAGAGCGCCCGTTTGTGCAAGATCGCGCGGCGCCGGCGGCCCGGCTCAGGTCCGCGTCACCTCCTCGTGCGCCGCGCCGCGCCGGGCGATCAGCTTGGCGCCGAACCACCAGGCGATCGCCCAGGCCGCGCCGAAGCCCCAGCCGGCCACCACGTCGCTGGGCCAGTGAACCCCCAGATAGACGCGGCTGAACCCCACCAGGACGGCGATCAGAAGCGCGCTGAAGACGATGAAGGCCCGCGTGCGCATGCGATTCTGGGCGCTGGCCACCATCAGGCCGAGGGTCAGATAGGTCAGCGTGGCCGCCGAAGCGTGCCCGCTGGGAAAGCTGGAGCTGGTGGCGTGGGTGAGATGCTCCACCACATCGGGCCGGGCCCGGTCGAAGAAGGCCTTGAACACCGCAACCGCCAGCGTGCCGGTGACAATAGAGCCCACCATGGCCACAACCGCGCCGACATGCTTTTGCAACAGAAGATAAATCCCGGCGAAGCTCACCAGCAGCGTCAGGACGGCGTACCCGCCCAGCGCGGTGATGTCGGCCACGGCGTACTCCAGCCAGGCCGGCCCCACCGGATCATCGGGCCCTTCGCGCAGCGCAAGCAGGATCATCCGGTCGATCTCGTGGGCGTCGCCCTCGGTCACCTGCTCGGCCACCGACCAGAACAGCCAGACGCCCGCTCCGATGGCGGCGAACACCAGCACGGTCTTCAGCTCGATCGCGTCCAGTCCCAGCCGACGGTAAAGCCGGCCCGGCAATCCATTGCGCGCCCACTCAAATCCCATTGGTCCCACCTTCAGGAGCGATCCCCCCCGCCGCCGCGCCACGCGCGGATTTAAATCTTGGCCCGCCGGAGCGCACCATTTCCAGAGTTAAAACGCAGCGCAGGCGGGGAGGGTTTCGACGGATGGCGCCGCCGACGGCGGTCGCCGGACAGGAGCCGCGAGGGGTACTTGACCGGCGTCGGGGCGCGACGCAGGTTCGCCGCCCAACCCTGAAGGCGGCCGGTCATGCTTGCATCTCTCACCCTCGGGCTGACTGCGGTCGGCCTGTCCGGCGACGCGTTCGCCGCTTCGGTGGCGCGCGGCGCGGTGAGGCGCCGGATTGCGCCGCTGGAGGCGGTTCGCAACGGGCTGATCTTTGGCGGCGTCGAAGGCCTGATGTGTCTGGGCGGCTGGCTGGTCGCCTTCACCTTCGCCGGTTTCGTCACAGCTCTCGATCACTGGATCGCCCTGGTGGTGCTGAGCGTGATCGGCGGAAAGATGATCCTGGAATCGTTCGAGGCCGAGGATCAGGACACCGTCGAAGGCCTGGATGCGGCGGGAGTACGCCGGCCTCAAACGTTGGTCACGACCCTGATCACCGCCGTGGGCACAAGCATCGACTCCGCCGCGGTGGGCGTCGCGCTGTGCCTGTCCGGCGTCAGCGTCATCATCGCGCTGGTGGTCGGACTGGTCTCGGCGGCGATCAGCACGATCGGATTTCTGGTCGGCCCCCTGGTCGGCGCCGCGCTGGGCAAGCGCGCCGAGCTTTTGGGCGGGCTCATCCTGGTGGGCATCGGACTGTCGATCTGGCTCAGTCACGTGGTCTTCGCCTGAGGAAACACCAGAGAAAACGCCGCGCCGCCGCCGGGGGCCTTGCCGATCTCCAGCCGCCCGCCATGGGCGTGCATGATGCGCGACACGATGGAGAGGCCCAGCCCGGCGCCGCGCCCGTCGCCATAGCTGCGCCTTGAAAACCGGCGGACGATCTCGCCGTGACGCTCCGGCGCCACGCCGGGGCCCTGGTCGTGCACGCAAACCCGCCGGTCCGCCGCCACCATGATGCGGACAGCCCCCTCGCCGGCGTTCGCCTTCACCGCGTTGTCGAGCAAATTGCGCAAGGCGTGAGCGATGGCGTCGCGGTCGGCCACCACGATGACTGCGCCTTGCGCCTCCACCTCCAGATCAACCCCTTGAGCCAGGAAAAGCGGCGTCATGTCCGCGGCGATGTCGCGGGCGAGCGTGGCCAGATCCACCCGCGCGCCGGGCTCGACGACCAGACGCTCCGCCGCCGCCGAGGCGAGAAGCTGCGTGGCGAGCCGTGTGACCTCGTCAATTTCTTCGGCGAAGCCTTGCACGCTCTGCGGCCCGTCCTGCACTTCAAGGCGGGCTTTCAGCGCCGCCAGGGGCGTGCGAAGGGCGTGGGCGGCGTCGAGGACGAACTCGCGTTCGCGCTCGGCCGCAGCGTGGATGCGATCCAGCGCGTCGTTCAGCGCGGTGACCAGGTCCTCGATCTCGGCGGGGGCGTCGCTCACGTCGATCCGGGAGAGGGCTTCGCGCGGCTTGATGGACCGCGCCTGCCTCGCCGCCTCGCGCACCGGCCTCAGGGTTCGCCGGGTCACCGAGAAGCCGAGAACGGACACCAGAAGCGCAAACGGTGCGAGCGGCAGAACGACGTGGACCAGCACCTCGCCGGCGACCAGGCGAAGCAGGAGCCCCGCCGGATCGTCGAGCGCCTCCACCACCAGATGAGCGGCGCCGCCAGAGCCAAGGGCGTCGTCGGGCCCGAGGGCGACCCCGGCGGCCCAGCCGACCGCGCCGGACGGCGCGGTCCACTCCGCCGGCGGCGGCCAGGCCAGATCGACGGCGGCGGCCGGCGGCCCGCCGTCCGAGGCGGCCAGGAGCTCGCCACGGGCTGAATACACGCCCCACCGGTAAGCCTGAGGGTAGTCCTTGAAGATATCCGCAGATGGAGCGGCCGCGATCGCCGCGCCCGCGTCCGTTTCCGCGTCCGGGCCGCCCCGGGAGGACAGGGTCTCGGCCAGCTCCAGAAGCTTGCGCTGGCTCAGATCATCAGTGTCGCGGCCATAGTGAACCGCCACGATGACGCCGGTGAAGACCGTCGCCGCCAGCGTCGCCAGAAGCAGCCGCCAGCTAAGGCGGCGTGTGATCGACCATTGATGCCTGGATTGATGCCTGGCCGCCATGTCAGGACTCCTTGAGCATGTAGCCGACGCCGCGGACCGCGACGACGGCCACGCGGGCGCCGGCGCTGATCAGCGCGGTGCGCAGGCGCGAGGCCGTTACTTCAAGGGCGTTGGGACTGACCGCCTGGTTCTCGGCGTACAGAACCGCCTCCAGCCTGTCGCGCGTCACCACACGCCCGCTTCGGGTCGCCAGCGCAGCGAGGAGCTGACTTTCGCGACGGTTGAGCGTTAGGGGCCGACCATTGATGCTGGCCTCGTAATTGAGCGGATCGACCGCGAGATTGCCAAGATTGATGCGCTCGGGATTTCTGTCTGCCGGCCGGCGCATGAGCGCGCGGCAGCGGGCCAGCAACTCCTCCATGGCGAACGGTTTGACCATGTAGTCATCCGCGCCTGCGTCCAGCCCGACGACCCGGTCATTGAGCCCGCCGCGCGCCGTGAGCACCAGGATCGGCGCATGGGCGCCTTCGCGCCGCCACAGGGCCAGCAGATCAAGCCCGTCGCCGTCCGGCAGTCCGAGATCGAGCAGACACAGATCGTAAGCCTCCACAGCCCTGAAGGAGACGGCCTCGTCGGCGCTGCGGGCCCAGTCCACGGTGAAGCCGGCGGTGGTCAAAGCGCGGCGAAGGCTGTCGCCCAAGCTTGGATGATCTTCGGTTAAAAGTATCCGCATCACCGTCCCGACAGGTTGGCGCAAGCTTGGACCCATACACAGCGCGCTTGTCCGAGTTTTGGAGGAACGGTCATGCTTGCGCAATTGCTACCATTTACGCCTTATCCCTACAGCGGCGAGGGCCGCCCCTGCGACTTGTGCAGCGGCTCGCAGACCGTCTCCATCTGCGAAACCGATCGCCGCTGGAAGCCGCTGAGCACCGTGGCGTGCGCCGATTGCGCGCTGATGCGCACCGATCCGATGCCCACTGAGGCCGAGCTGGCGCAATATTATTCGAGCGAGTACCGCGCCGACTACCAGCTGGCGGGCTCAGAGCCGCCCAAGTTTCACCGGGTCCGGTCCCGGCGCGAAGCCGCCGCGCGCGTCGAGCGTATGGCGCCGTGGCTGGTTCCGGACGCCCGGGTGCTGGACATGGGGTCGGGCAGCGGAGAATTCCTTCACCTGGCGCAAGAGCGCGGCTGCGACGTGGTCGGGATCGAGCCCGGGTCCGACTACGCCGAGTTTGCGCGCAAAGCCTATGGCGTTCAGGTGCTTGTTTCCAGTTGGGCCGACGCCAACCTGGCCGAAAACACGTTCGACGTGATCACCTCCCACCATGTGATCGAGCATTTGCGTGAGCCTGTGGCGGCGCTGCGCGCCTTTGCGCGCTGGCTCAAGCCGGAGGGCCGCATCTATCTGTCCGTTCCTGACATGCGGCCGAACGGAAAGCCAAGCTTCGAACGCTTCCACTTCGCCCATGTCCACGGCTTCACCCCGGAAACGCTGCAGGCCGCATGCCTCGCGGCCGGGCTGGTGCCGCTCGACGGGGCGCTGGACGACACCACCGCCATTTTCCGCAAGGCCACACCCGCCGAGATGGGTGAGCGGACCGTTCTGACCGCGATCGTGTCTGCCGAGCGCGCAGCGACGTTGAAACAGGGCTATCCGCAGCAGAGCGTCCTCGGCTATGTCCTGGGCGGGGGATATTTTCGCGACATGGGGCGGCGCTTCAGCAAATGGCGGCGCGACACCTTCGCGCCGCAAACCTGACGCGAGCGCCGGATCCCACCGCCGCCATCCCCCGCCCCCGCTTGACTCCCCGTCTTGGCCCGCGTAACACCCTTCGCTCTTGTGCAAGCGTTGATCCGCTTGCCTTTCCGGCACACGGCGCCCTTCAGATCGAAGGGATACACGCCCGGAGGCCGGCGAGGTCCCTCGCTCGACGCGTTGCGTTCAGCGGGGCGGGATCGGCGTGTCTGTACGCTCATGCTTGGCGCACAACTGCGACAGACGTGACACAGCGATAGCGGATTGGAATTGGCGGCGCATGTTCGACGCACTTAGCGAACGGCTCACAGGCGTATTCGACACCCTCACCGGGCGCGGCGCGCTCAGTGAGAAGGATGTCGACGCGGCCCTGCGCGAGATCCGCGTGGCGCTGCTGGAGGCCGATGTCGCGCTTCCCGCCGTGAAGGACTTCGTCAGACGCGTTCGCGAAAAGGCCGTGGGCGAGGACGTGATCCGCTCGGTCAGCCCCGGCCAGCAAGTAGTCAAGATCGTCCATGACGAGCTTGTCTCCCTGCTGGGCGGCGAGGGCGAGCCGGACGGTCTGGCGCTGGCCGGCGAGCCGCCGGTGGCGATCCTCATGGCCGGCCTTCAGGGCTCGGGCAAGACCACCACCACCGCCAAGCTCGCCAAGCGCATTTCCGAACGCGAGAAGAAGAAGGTGCTCGTCGCCTCCCTCGATACGCGCCGCCCGGCCGCCATGGAGCAGCTGGCGCAGATGGCCGAGAAGGCCGGAGTCGCCTGCCTGCCCATCGTGAAGGGCCAGTCGGCGGTGGAGATCGCCAAGCGCGCCATGAGCGCGGGCCGCCTTCAGGGCTATGATGTGGTGATCCTGGACACCGCCGGGCGCACCTCCATCGATGAAGAGATGATGGGCGAGGCGGCCAAGATCTCCGAGGTCTCGCGGCCGCGCGAAATCCTCTTGGTGGCCGACGCCCTCACCGGTCAGGACGCCGTGGAGACCGCGCGCCGCTTCAACGAGCGCCTGAAGCTCACCGGCCTGATCCTGACGCGGATGGACGGCGACAGCCGCGGCGGCGCGGCGCTGTCCATGCGCTGGGTCACCGGCCTGCCGATCAAGTTTCTCGGCGTGTCTGAAAAGGTCGACGGGCTCGACGTGTTCGACGCCCGGCGCCTGGCGGGCCGGATCCTGGGGCGCGGCGACATCGTCTCCCTGGTGGAGCGCGCCGCCGAGGACGTGGACCAGGAGAAGGCCGAACGCCTCGCCAAGAAAATGGCGAAGGGCAAGTTCGACCTGGAGGACATGGCCGACCAGCTGCGCCAGCTGCAGAAGATGGGCGGGCTGGGGTCAATCATGGGCTTCCTGCCCGGCATGAACAAAGCGGCCAAGCAGCAAATGGCGGCCGCCGGCATGGACGACAAGATGCTCAAGCGTCAGGAGGCGATGATCCTCTCCATGACGCCGGAAGAGCGATCCAAGCCGGATCTGTTGAAAGCCTCGCGCAAGCGCCGGATCGCCAGGGGCGCCGGCGTGGAGGTGCCCGACCTCAACAAGCTGCTCAAGATGCACCGCCAGATGGCGGACATGATGAAGAAGATGGGCAAGAAGGGCGGCAAGGGGGGGGTCCCCGGCATGCCTGGAATGCCTGGCGGCGGCGGTATGGGCGGCGCAATGCCGCCCGGCTTCGACCAGGCCGCCGGCGATCTACTCAAAGGACAGGCGCCCGGTCGCGCTTCCGGTGGTTCCTCCCTGCCCGGCCTTGGCGGTTCGGGCGGCGGCGGATTTCCCGGCCTGCCTGCAAGCAAACCGAAGAAATAATCAGCACCGTTTCATCTGAAGGACACACACAATGGCTGTTAAAATCCGTCTCGCCCGTGGCGGCGCGAAAAAGCGTCCCTACTATCGCATCGTCGTCGCCGATGAGCGCATGCCCCGTGACGGCCGCTTCATCGAGAAGATCGGTCACTACAACCCGATGCTGGCCAAGACCGATGAAAACCGCGTTGCGGTGGACGCCGAGAAAGCCGCCGAGTGGATCAAGAAGGGCGCCCAGCCCACCGACCGCGTGGCGCGCTTCCTGAAGGACGCCGGCGTCTATGAATGGGCCCACGGCGCCAACCCGAAAAAGGGCGAGCCGGGCGAGAAAGCCAAGGAGCGCGCCACCGAGCGCCTCGAGAAGGAAGAAGCCCGCAAGCAGGCTGAAGCCGACGCCAAAGCGGCCGCCGAAGAAGCCAAGAACGCCCCGGCCGAAGAGCCGGCCGCGGAAGAGGCCCCCGCCGAGGACGCCTCTGCTGAAGCCCCGGCCGCCGAAACCCCGGCCGAAGGCGAAGAAAAGTCCGAATAGGCTTTTCCAGCGTCATGCGAAACAACGTCGCCGGGCCCAGCTCGGCGGCGTTTTTTGTTTGAGCGTCAGAGCGTTGAGGCGGCGCGGCCGCCTTCAAGTGGCGAAAACCTGGGAATCGTCCTTGAAGGCCTTAAACTCCAGCGCGTTGCCGGCGGGGTCGCGCACGAACATGGTCTTCTGCTCGCCGGCCTGGCCCTCAAAGCGCAGATAGGGATCGATGAGAAACCGCGTGCCCGCCCGCTTGAACCGTTCGGCCAGGCGATCAAACTGCTCATAGGCCAGTAAAAGGCCGAAATGGCGCACCGGCACCGCCTTGCCGTCCACCGCGCTGGCCTTGGCCGCGGCGCAGTCCTCGGGGCTGTAATGGGCGACGATCTGGTGGCCGTGAAAATCGAAATCGATCCAGTGCTCGCTCTCGCGGCCCGTCGCGCAGCCCAGCAATTCGCCGTAGAACCGGCGGGCCGCTTCCAGGTCGTCGACAGGGAAAGCAAGGTGGAAACGAGGGCGGTCGCTCATGGTCTGGCTCCGTTTTTCAGGCGCGGGCTTTGGTGGTTGGGCGTTTCATCCCTACATGGACGCCAAAGAGCCCGATCATATCAACGAGATTTTTCATGACAGACTTTTCCCCGCGCGAAATCGTCCACGAGCTGGACCGCTATATTATCGGCCAGGGCGAGGCGAAGAAAGCCGTGGCGATCGCGCTTAGAAATCGCTGGCGGCGCAAGCGCCTGCCGGAAGGCCTGCGCGAAGAAGTAACGCCGAAAAACATTTTGATGATCGGCCCCACCGGCGTCGGCAAGACCGAGATCAGCCGGCGGCTGGCGAAACTCGCCGGCGCGCCCTTCCTGAAGGTGGAGGCCACCAAGTTCACCGAGGTCGGCTATGTGGGCCGCGACGTGGACCAGATCGCCCGTGATCTCGTGGAGGTCGCCCTGGGAATCGTGCGCGAGAAAAAGCGCGAGGACGTGAAAGCCAAGGCCCACGCCGCCGCTGAAGACCGCGTGCTCGACGCTTTGGTGGGCCCCGGCGCGGGACAGTCCACACGCGACAGCTTTCGAAAGAAGCTGCTGGCAGGCGAACTCGACGACAAGGAGATCGAGATTCAGGTCGCCGACGATTCCTCGCCCATGGGCGGGCTGGATATTCCCGGCATGCCGGGCGGGGTCGGAATGATCAATCTCTCCGACCTTCTGGGCAAGGGCATGGGCGGCAAGACCAAGACGCTGCGCACCAGCGTCAAGGCCGCCTATGAGCCGCTGATCAACGAAGAGGCCGACAAGCTGCTGGACGAGAGCCAGATCCAGGCCGACGCAGTGAAGCTGGCCCAGGAGGAAGGCATCGTCTTTCTCGATGAGATCGACAAGGTGTGCGCCCGCGCCGATGCGCGCGGCGCGGACGTCTCCCGCGAAGGCGTCCAGCGCGATTTGCTGCCGCTCATCGAGGGCGCGGTGGTGGCCACCAAGTACGGCCCCGTAAAAACCGACCACGTCCTGTTCATCGCGTCGGGCGCGTTCCATGTGAACAAGCCCAGCGATCTCCTGCCCGAGCTGCAGGGCCGCCTGCCGATCCGGGTGGAGCTGCAGGCGCTGACCCGCGACGATTTCCGGGCGATCCTCACCGAGCCGGAAGCCAGCCTCGTCACCCAGTACGAAGCGCTGATGAAAACCGAAGGCTTTGATCTCAAATTCGACGACAGCGCCATCGACGCCGTGGCCGATTTCGCCGCCGAAGTGAACGCCAGCGTGGAGAATATCGGCGCCCGGCGCCTGCAGACCATCATGGAGCGCGTGGTGGAGGAGATCAGCTACACCGCGTCTGATCGCGAAGGCGAGAGCCTGATGGTGGACGCCGACTATGTGAAGGACAAGGTAGAGAGCCTGGCGAAGAACGCCGACCTGTCGAAATTCATTCTGTAACCAGGATGGCTCTGACAAGACCGGCTCCAGACAGGACGGGGGCCGCGCATGGCGCGGCCCCCGCTGCTTTTTTGAGCCTTGTAGACGCCTAGAAGGACCGCCCGATCGAAAGCACGATCTGCTCCTCGGAGATGGTCGTGTCTTCGGTGGTGTCGATATAGGCGATCCCGAAATCGAGACCGATGGAGCTGGCGTAGGTCAGGCCCACCGTCCAGTCGAGCTTATCGTCGCCGTCCCCGTCCAGATCCCCGAACGCGCCGCTTTCCCAGCCCAGCCCGTAGGAGAGGCTGAGGCCCTCCATCGTGCCCAGCGCGGTTTCGCCGGCGTAGTAGAGATACAGATTGTCGTCATTGCCGATATTGTCCTGCTCGGGCGCCCAGGCGAACCCGATCGTGTTGGCGAACCGGCCATAGGTCTTGCCGAGCGACCCGTAGAACTCGCCGTAGGCGGAGTCCGACTGATCGGGATAGGTGTAGAGCAGGAAGCCGATATCATAGGCCACGCCCCCCGCGGTCTCACCGCCATAGCCGCCGTAGAGATCAAGCTCCAGCTCCGAGGAGCCCACAGGCTCGATGCTTGAGCCCCAGAGGCCGGTGTAGAAGCCGCTCTCCCAGCCGAGATCCAGACCGCCCTGAAGCGCGATGGACTGATCGCTCAGGGACACGCCGCGAAAGCGGTAATCACTGACAAGTGCGACATTGCCTTCCACCGTGGGCGCCTGGGCGTGAGCCATGACCGGCGTGCACGCGAGGGCGACAAGATTCGCACCAAGAGCGAATTTTACGAGGTTTTTCATAGGTATCTCCATTAGGGATTGCATCTTGGAATAAACGCGTGGCCGCCACGGACGCTCTTCACCCGAAGAGCGCCCGTGACCGTTCGGGGTTAGGTGGCCGGAGCTTCGCGCTTGGCGGAGGCCTCGCCATTCGGCACGAACTCAGGATAGGCCGGATGGCCCAGCTCGCTGAGATCGCCGCCCGCGGCTTCGGATTCCGGATCGAGCCTGATGCCCATGACGATCTTGAGCACGAGCCAGACTGCGAAACTGGCCGCGAAGACGAACGCCCCGATGGACACCACGCCGACGGCCTGGCCGAAGAAGGTGGCGTCCGAATTGGTCAGGGGAACCGCCATGGTGCCCCAGATCCCCGCGAACAGGTGCACCGGGATCGCGCCCACCACGTCGTCCAGGCGGATCGCTTCCAGCAGCAGCGTGCCGAAGGTGGCGATCACGGCGCCGGCCGAGCCGATGAGGATCGCTTCAAAGATCGTCGGCGTCAGCGGTTCGGCGGTGATCGAGACCAGCCCGGCGAGCGCCCCGTTCAGGGCCACCACCAGATTAGGCTTGCCCTTGTTGATCACCATGGACAGCAAATACGCCACGATGACGCCGGCGGCGGCGGCCATATTGGTGTTGGCGAAGATCTGCGACACCGCCACCGCGTCAGCGGCCGAGCCCAGCGCGAGCTGGGAGGCGCCGTTGAACCCGAACCAGCCGAACCACAGGATGAACACGCCCAGGGTCGCCAGCGGCAGGCTGGAGCCGTGCATCACGACCGGCTTGCCGTTCACGAAACGCCCGCTGCGCGCGCCCAGCAGGATGATCCCGGCCAGCGCCGCCCAGCCGCCGGTGGAGTGCACCAGCGTCGACCCGGCGAAGTCGGAGAAGCCGAACTGTGAGTCCAGCCAGCCCGCACCCCATTCCCAGCTGCCCTGGATCGGGTAGATCACCGCGGTCAGGACCGCGACGAAGATGAAGAACGGCCCGATCTTGACCCGCTCGGCCACGGCGCCGGAAACAATGGAGGCCGCGGTGGCCACGAACACCATCTGGAAGAACCAGTCCGAGGCGGCCGAATATCCGGTCGACAGATCAATGGTTTCATCAGAGGCGAGCTCTGACGGCGACCAGGGGATCGGCGTACCGAAAAACCCGGTGGCGTCCACGCCGGTATACATGAGGTTATACCCCACGGCGTAGAACATCAGGCCGGCGATCGAATAAAGTCCAATATTCTTCAGGCAGATGGTCGCTGCGTGCTTGGAGCGGACGAGGCCGGCTTCCAGCATGGAGAATCCCGCCGCCATGAGCATGACGAGAAACCCGCCAATCAGGAAGAGCAGGGTGTTGAAGACGAAAGCCGTCTCATCGGCGACCTGGGCGGCGGCCGGCGCGGCGCCGAGGCCCGCCATTGCGGCGGCGGCGATCGCAGCGCCGAACGCGCCCCGGACGATATTCGGATTTTGCAAAACTGGTTTCATAACTCTCCCCTCGTTCGTGCGCGGCGTGTGGCCGACGCTTTCGAACTGTTGATCGTCCTCGCTGGAGATCGGCGACATACGCCGCTCACCGCCGAAGACGGGCTCAATAGCCGGGAGCTGAAACCTTCGCGGACCGCTGTGATCGCGGTCTCACACCTGGAAGGCTGGCAAAGTTCTTGCTGCGCCGCAACAAAAAACTGCGATGGCCGGCGAGTGGTGGGGATTTCAAGCAACACCTAAAAATTCGGCGGCCCGCGGGCCGCCGAAAAGTTGGGTTTCAGCCGTTAGGCCGTTGATGAGGGTGATTTTTGCTGCGCCCGCTAACAACCCTTATTGCAATTGCGAGGCTCGATTTGTTGCTCGGTGTACTGAGCAAAATTCCAGCTAAGACGCGCCATTCGCATCCGATTCCGGCGCAGGCTGCGACACGCTGTCGCAGGGTCTGCAGACGCTAGATTTTCGCGTTTTTCGAGCCGAAATCGCCAGGTCGCGCAGTGACCGTCACGCCCTGACCATCACATAAAAGGCGCCGGATCCGCCATGGCGGCGATGGGCTTCGGCGTATCCGGAGACCAGGGGCGCGAAGGCGGGATCGGTCATCCACTGGACGAAGGAGCGTCGCAAGACGCCCGGCAGAGGCGCGGCGTCGGGCGCCCAGGGTTCGAATTTTCGCTGATCCTGGGCGCGCGCGCCGGCGCCCTTGCCGGTGATCACCAGAACCTGACGCAGGCCGTTGCCTTTTGCGCGCTGCAGAAAACCCAGGAGATCGCGGCGCGCCCTGGCGCTGGTCAGGCCGTGCAGATCAATGCGCGCCTCCACCTCCACCTGGCCGCGGCGGACCTTCTTTTCGGTGGAGCGGTCGGCGGGGGTTTTCACGCGGTCCGGCTCGCGCCGGGCCACTTGGTTCGTGGGGCCGGTCTTCAGCGAATATTCAGCGGGCTTTGGGCTCGGATCGGCGGCGGGAGGCGCGATATCGTCGAGCCGCTTGGTGCGCGCGGCGTCGAGCGGGTTCACCGCCTTGGCAACGCGCCGCCACAGATCGCGCTCTTCCGGGCTCAGCGGCCGCGAGGGGGACCGCCGGCTCATGACTCAGCGGGCGCGGCGCGCCAGGTGACGCGGCAGGAGCAGGGTCCAGCGTGCGCCAGGATCGTTCTGTCGGCCGGCGCGCTCGCCCGCCTCATAGCCCCAGCCAAAGAACAGGTCGCCGCGCGCCGGGCCCCGAATGGCGCCGCCGGCGTCCTGGGCCACCACAAGGCCGCGCCAATCCGGCTCGCCATTGATGGCCGCCTCCACGAAGATAGGCACGCCCCAGGCGTGATGGGTGGGGTCCACGGCCAGCGAGGCCATGGGCGTGAGCGCGGCGCCCTGGCTTCCAATGGGGCCCTCATGGGGATTGATGTCGGTGTCCAGTGAGAAGAAGACATAGCGAGGGTTTTCGTCAAACAAGGGCCGCCAGGCAAGCGGGCCGCGCGCGCGCAGCCACGCCTCGATGTCCTGCTTGGAGGCGTTATGGGCCTCCAGCTCGCCGCGGGCGATGAGGATGCGGCCGATAGAGACATAGTCCAGCCCGTTGTGGGCGGAAAAGCGCGCACGGGCCTCCGCGCCGTTGGGAAACAGCAAGCGCCCCGAGCCCTGGATCTGCAGGAAGAAGACGTCGATCGGCCGGCCCCAGGCCAGGGGGACGCCAAGATTCTCCCGCTCGATCCGGGCGCGGGGGAGATAGGGCGAGAAAGTCTGATCCTGCGCCCGTCCGACAATGCGCTGACCTTCAAGCCCGGCGATGAATTGTCCCAGATCAGAAGTCAAAAGATCGCCTGGCCGGGCGCGGATCGCCATGGAGAACTCAAGGTCGGGCTGGCTTCGCACCTCCACATAGGGCTCGTAATACCCGGTGAGACGGCCTTGCTCGCGCACCCGGACCGGCGTGAAATTGCGCTCGAAGAAGCTCCTGGCCGCCGTTTCGGTCAACTCCGGCGCATCCAGCATCGCCGCCTGAAGGCAGGCGCCGCGCCAGTCGCCGGCTGTCCCGGCATAAGGCGCGCGCGCATTCATCGGCTCGTGGTCGGGCCGCGCCTCGATGCGCCGGCAACTCTTGACGAAAGCGCTGAGCGCCGGGCGCTGATCAATCCGCGACCAGCCGTCAAGCCTGTCAAAATGCGATGGCTCGATATGGGGGCGCTGCTCCGCCGGGGCGGGCCGGGGCGCAGCACGCTCGGTTCGGCTTTCCGGCGCCGGGCCGGGCGCCGACGGAGCCGGATTACCGGCGCAGGCGGCGAGCAGGAGTGTGAGGCAGGCTGAAAGGACCGCGAGCGGCTTAAGCCGGTTTGACCGAGGCGAGACGCCAGTTCGGGTTGCCGGAAGTGACATCGCGCTCGAAGCTCCAGATCTCGTCAACCGTATTCAGCTGGTTCAGGTCGCCGGAGACGAGTTCGCCGTCACCGTCACGGGTCTCGCTGGCGATCTCGGCGCTGAAGGCCACGCGCACCTTGGCCCGATTATCGTTAAGAGAAGCTTCAACAATCTCGGCCCGCTTCACCCGCTCGATCTCGGTGGTCACGATGTGACCGGCCTCCTCACGCTGGGTGATGGCGATGTCATAGGCCGATTTCACCCGCTCGGTGAGCAGCGGCTCCAGCGCGTTTCGATCGCCCTTGGCGTAAGCAACCACAATCATTTCATAGGCCTGGCGGGCGCCGCTCGCGAACCCGTCGGGATCAAAGCTGCGGTCGGCCGCCGCAATGTCGGCAAGGCCTTCAGCGGCCGGGCCGGAGAAGGCCGGGCTCGGCTGCGTATCGTCGGAGATCGGCACAGGGCCCGGCTGGGCCGGGGCGCCGGACGCAGCGGCGCGCTCTCGCTCCTCACGCACATGATCTTCGTGGGTGCGGCCCTGCGGCTTGCCCAGCGCGGAATAGAGCCGCACCGCCAGAAACACCGCGAGTCCGGCGAAGAAGAGGATTTGCAGAATATCCATGGTGCTCCGGCGGTCCTTCAGGTCATGCATAGCGTGGGTTAGATATAGGGGCTATGCGGCGCTCCGTCACCCATGGGCGCGCTTGCCGCTCAGCCGGTCCCATGCTAACCGCGCCCCCTTAAACAAAACATTCTCGCGGTCGGCGAACACTCTCGCGCCCCGCGTCCCAGTTCAGAGATCACATCATGACCGATGCGCCCGTTCCGCCGCAGGGCGGCGACCAGCCTCAACCAATGTCCATCCGCGTGATGGGCCAGTATGTGAAGGATCTGTCCTTCGAAAACCCCAACGCGCCGGACTCCCTGCGCCAGGGCGCTCAGCCGCAGATCGATCTCTCGGTGGACGTGCGCGCCCGCGCTCTTGGCGAGGACATGTTCGAGGTCGAGCTCTTGATGTCGGCCAAGGCCGGCCGCGACGATAAGGCGATGTTCATCACCGAGCTCACCTATGCCGGCCTGTTCCAGATCCAGAACCTGGACGATCAGGCCCGCGAGCCCTTCCTGCTGATCGAATGCCCGCGCATCATCTTCCCGTTCGCCCGGCGCATCCTGGCCGACGCCACGCGCGATGGCGGCTTCCCGCCGCTGATGCTCGAGCCGGTGGATTTCGCCGCGCTCTATCGCCGCCAGCTGTCCCAGCGCGACGGCGGTGAAGGTGGCAACGGTGGTGAAGGCGAAAACGGCCAGCCGGTCGGAAACGCCTAGGGATCAGCCCTGGCCGGACGCCTCGAGTTTCAAGAGGCCCAGAGACGCCCAGAGCGGGTCGTCCATTTCGCCGACCAAGGCGGCGTGGGCGGCCCGTTCTTCGTCCGTGACCCGGCTTTCCAGCGGGGCGGGACGCGCGGAACGCGCCTTGTAGACGACGGCTTCGTTGTCGCCGCCGCCGGAGATGAAGCCCAGACCCTGCTCGCGCCCGCCATTAAGCTCGAGATACACCTCGGCCAGAAGATAGGCGTCGATCAGCGCGCCGTGCTTGGTGCGGCTGTCGAGCGAGATGTCGAAGCGCTTGCAAAGCGCGTCCAGGCTCGCCGGAGCGCCGGGAAATTTGCGCCGCGCCATGGCGGCGGTGTCGATGAAGCGCGCGGGATCGATCGCCGCGCGCTTGCAGCGTTTCAGCTCCATATTGACGAAGCTCATGTCGAACCCGGCATTGTGCGCCACCAGCTCGGCGTCACGGACAAACTCCAGGAACTCGTCGGCCACTTCGGCGAATTTCGGCTGGTTTTTCAGCGCGCCCCAGGTGTGCCCCGTGATCTTCGTGACCTCGGCGGGGATGTCGCGCTCGGGATTGACGAGGATGCGCAGCTCTTTTCCGGTCGGGATGAAGTCGATCACCTCCACGCAGCCGAGCTCGGTGATCCGGTCGTCGATATCGTGATTGAAGCCGGTGGTCTCGGTGTCGAAAATGATCTGGCGACCGCTCATGACAGGCCTTTCAGGGCGGCGATGACGTCCCTGACCTGGGCGCGGGCGGCCTCGACCCCTTGCGAGGTGTCGACGACGTGATGGGCCCGGGCGCGCTTTTCAGAATCAGGCGTTTGCCGCGCCAGTATTGCCTCAAACTTGGCCTCGCTCATCCCCGGCCGCTGCAGGACGCGGCGCTTTTGCACAGATTCCGGCGCGCTGACGACCACCACCGCGTCCACCGCATCGCCCTGCCCGGTTTCAAACAGAAGCGGCACGTCCAGAACGACGATCTCGCGGCCTTCAGCCCGTGCGGCGTCAAAAAACGCCCGCCGCGCCGCGCCCACCAGCGGGTGCACGATGGCTTCAAGGCGCGCAAAGCCGGACGGATCCGCCTGCAGGGCGGCTGAAAGCGCGGCGCGATCAACCCCGGACTCGGCGCTCGCGCACCCGGGAAACACCTCGGCGATCAGGGCGCTCGCCTCCCCGCCGGGTCCGTAAAGCGCGGCCACCGCCGCGTCGGCGTCAAACACCGCCGCGCCTTCCTCAGCAAAGAGGGCCGCAGTGGTGGATTTGCCCATGCCGATGGAGCCGGTGAGGCCGACGACGATCATCCGCGCGCCTCCAGCCGGGCCTCAAGCAGGGCGCGCACGCCGGACTCGTCAGGCGGCGGGGCTCCGAAAAACGCCTCAAAGCTCGGGTGGGCCTGGCCGATCAGCATGGATAATCCATCAGCCGTCTTCAGCCCGGCCTGGCGCGCCGCGATAAGGAAGGGCGTCTGCAGCGGCGCGTAGACCATGTCGAAGGCGAGCGCGCCCGGCGCACACGAGCCGAAGTCCGGCGCCAGCGCCGGCTTGCCCGACATGCCCAGCGAGGTGGCGTTGATCACCAGCGCGGCGCCGTCGAGCGCGCCATCATCCAGCGTCTCATGCAACGAAGCTTCAAGCCCGAACTCGGCGGCCAGGCGCTCAGCGGCGGCGCGGGTGCGATTGACGACGCGGATCTCGCGGCCCTGGCCGCTGAGATGAAACAAAGCCGCGCGCGCCGCGCCGCCCGCGCCGATGAGAACGGCCGGCCCCACGCCCGCGTCTTCGCTGAGGGCTGCGGCGACGCCCACCACATCGGTGTTGTCCGCGCGTATGCGGCCATCGCCCTGAAAGGTCAGGAGGTTCGCCGCGCCGACACTGCGCGCCGCTTCGCTGACCTCATCGGCCAGCGCAAGCGCCGCCGTTTTGTGCGGCAGGGTGATGTTGAGCCCGGCCATGCCCATGGACCGCGCAGCGTGAAGGCCCCGTGCGAACCGCTCCGGCGGGATCTCCAGAATGCCGTAGCGGCCCTTGAGCCCCGACTTCAAGAGCCAGTGCGCCATCATGGCCGGCGAGAGCGAGTGCGCGGCGGGCCAACCGGCAACCGCTGCAAACGGCGCCTCACGGTCCGGTGCGCCGCCACTCATTTCGCCAGAACGCCCCGGCGGCGCAATTCGGCCAGCACCGGCAAGAGATCGAGGCCCAGCACGGCGAAAAAGCCGCCCTCCACATGCTCGAAAAGCTGCGCGCCCAGACCTTCAAACGCATAGGCGCCCACGCCCTTGGTGAGGATGTCGCCGGCGCGCTCCGTGTAATCGTCAAGAAACTCATCGGAGACCTGGCGCATCACCATGCGGCACGCGCTTTTGTGGCGCCAGACGACCTCGCCGTCTTCAGCAAACGCGATCCCGCCTTTCAGCCAGTGGGTCCGGCCGCGCAGCATCGCGAGGCGGGCGCGCGCTTCGTCGGCGTCCTTTGCCTTGTCGAAGGTATCGCCGTCAAATTCGAGCACCTGATCCGCGCCGATGATGAGACCTGGCCGGCGCCTGGACACCGCCAGAGCCTTGGCCTCGGCCAGGTGAAGCGCCAGATCGCCGGGATCGCCCTCGAACGCGTCTTTCAGGGCGGATTCGTCCACATCGGCCGGGTCGACCAGAAAAGACACGCCGGATTTATCCAGCAAAGCCCGGCGGGAGGCCGAGCCGGAGGCGAGCACAATGTCGGTCATGATGAGCGTTTGTTCCGGTGTTCGGTCAACAGATTGATGACTTTGGCGGCGGTTTCTTCGATGGATCGACGGGTGACGTCAATGCTGGGCCAGCCGTGACGGGCGAAGAGACGCTTGGCGAACACCACCTCCTCCCGCACCGCATCTTCCTCCACATAGCCGGTGGAGCGCCCCTCGTTCAGGTTCAGGAGCCGGTTGCGCCGGATCTGGACGATCCGTTCAGGCGTCGCCGTCAGTCCCACGATGAGCGGCTTTTTCAGATTGAAGATCGCTTCGGGGATCACGGCGCCCGGTACGATGGGAATATTCGCCGTACGAATCCCGCGATGGCCCAGATAGATGCTGGTGGGGGTCTTGGAGGTGCGCGAAATCCCCAGAAGGATCACATCGGCGCTGGCGTAGTCGTCCCCGGCCCCGTCATCGTGGGCCATGGAGTAATTCATCGCCTCGATGCGCCGGTAGTAATCGGCGTCGAGGACACGCTGGGCGCCCGCCTTGCCGCGGATCGACGCCCCGAGATAGGCCGACAGCGTCGCCTGGATAGGGTCGAGCACCGCAATGGCGGGCATGTCCAGCCGCGCACAGCAATCTTCCAGCTGCCGGCGCAGATCCTCATTGACCAGCGTGTACATGACGATGCCGGGATAATCTTCGATATGGGCCAGCGCCCGCTCCATCTGACGGGGCGAGCGGACCAGGGCGAACAGGTGCTCGATGGGCGTCACCTGTTCAAACTGGGCCACGGAGGCGTGCATCACCTGCATCAAGGTCTCGCCGGTGGAGTCCGAGATCATGTGAACGTGGAAATGGATGGCTGCCGAGTGTGAATCGGACATGGGTCGGGTGCGGTCCTTCGGGCCCGGTGCGTGGTCGCTCAGCCTGTGAATAAACGCCCGATTTGTCCACGTCGTCCACGGCGTCGGCGCACTTTGCGCGAGATACCGCTCACTGGCGCCCGGCGGCGCCCGGATCTCCCCGGTTCGTCGCTGCAGGGGCTGTGCACAAACCCGCGCTGTTCAAAACCGGTCCCGGGCATAGGCGTATTCACGATTCCGGCGCCAGAGGATCACCGGTTAACACTTGATTAATTATGGTGAAGAAAGGATTAATCGTCGGGTTTCCACAGGCATTGAAATGACCGGAAAACCGCTTCCAACAGGCTGTGGGGATCCGGCGCCGGTGTGGACGCGACACAGTTTTCCCCGCAAACCGGCCCCCTACTCCATACCCCTTCCTTTTTATTGAATGAAAAGACGGCTAAGAGGCTGGAAAGCGGGTGTGCGTAACCCGCCGGGATCGAGGCTCGCCATCGAGCTGAAAAAGACATGTCGGAAGGACCATCATGCGTTCCAACAAACCCTTCCTCGCCGCGCTCGCCGGCGAAACCCTGACCCCGCCCCCGGTCTGGCTGATGCGCCAGGCGGGGCGCTATCTGCCGGAATATCGTGAAGTCCGGGCCAAGCAGCCCGACTTCATCAATTTCTGTCTGAACCCCGAAGCGGCTGCGGAAGTCACCCTGCAGCCGATCCGGCGCTACGGGTTCGATGCGGCGATCGTCTTCGCCGACATTCTGCTCATTCCCTACGGGCTTGGCCAGAAGACCTGGTTTGAAAAGGGCGAGGGCCCCAAGCTCACTCCGCTGACGCAAGCCATGCAGGACTCGCTGGATATCGGCCGCGCCCGTGAAGTTCTCAAACCGGTCAGCGAGACCCTGAGCCGTGTGAAAGCGGAGCTGCCCGACGAAACCGCGCTGATCGGGTTTTGCGGCTCGCCCTGGACAGTGGCCACCTACATGATCGAGGGCGGCGGCTCCAAGGACCGCTTTGAGACCCGGGCCCTGGCCTGGTCTGATCCGGAACGCTTCGATGCGCTCATGGATACCCTGGTGGAATCCAGCGCGCTCTATCTCGCCGACCAGGCGGCGGCCGGCGCTGATGCCCTGAAACTGTTTGATTCCTGGGCTGACGGACTTCCTGATCCGCTGTTCGACCGGGTGGTGATCGAGCCCACCCGCAAAATCGTGGCCCGCCTGCGCGAGCTCGGCGTCACCGCGCCGGTGATCGGATTTCCCCGCGGCGCCGGGCCGCAGGCTGTACGTTACGCGCAGAAGACCGGGGTGACGGCGCTGGCGCTGGATCATGGCGTGGATACAGGCTGGGCCATGGAGGCTTTCCCCAAGGACTTGCCGCTTCAAGGCCAGCTTGATCCGGCGGTGCTGCGCGCCGGGGGGGCCGTGCTCGACGCTGAAGTGGATCGCCTGCTTTCCACATGGGGAGGCCGGCCCTATGTCTTCAATCTGGGACACGGGATTCATCTCAACACCCCGCCGGAGAATGTGGCGCAGCTTCTGCGCCGCGTACGCGGCGCTTAAGAGAAGGGGAAATCATGGCGCGGCGCGTTGCGGTGGTGCTGTTCAATCTGGGCGGACCGGACAAGCCGGACAGCGTGCGGCCGTTTCTGCGCAATTTGTTCCGCGATCCTGCGATCATCGCAGCGCCGGCGCCGGTGCGCGAGTTTCTCGCCTGGCTGATCTCCACCACCCGCGCCAAGGGCGCCACGGAAAACTATGAGAAGATGGGCGGGGGCTCGCCTCTGGTGCCGGAAACGCTGAAACAGGCCGAGGCGCTGGGCGCGGCGCTCAAGGACGCGTCGCCGGACGACGAGTTTCGCTGCTTTCTCGCCATGCGCTACTGGCACCCCTTCGTGAAGGAGGCCGTGGCCGAGGTGAAGGCGTGGGCGCCCGACGAGGTGGTGCTGCTGCCGCTCTATCCGCAGTTTTCAACCACCACGACGGCGAGCTCCTTGAAAGCCTGGAAAGACGCCGGCGGACCTGAAGCGCGCAAGGTGTGCTGCTATCCCACCCAGCCTGATCTCGTGACCGCCCACGCCAAGCTGATCGAGGAATGCTGGATCAAGGCTGGCCGGCCTGAAAACCCCCGCGTGCTGTTTTCCGCCCACGGGCTTCCCGAGATCACCGTGGCCAAGGGCGACAGCTATCAGTGGCAGGTCGAGCAGACGGTGGCTGCGGTGGTGGAGCGCCTGCCCGAGCCGCTGAAAACCCACGAGATCTGCTATCAGTCGCGTGTTGGTCCGCTAAAATGGATCGGCCCGGCCACCGAAGACGCGATCGAGCGCGCCTGCGAGGAAGACAAGCACATCATTCTCTCGCCCATCGCCTTTGTCTCCGAGCATATCGAGACGCTGGTTGAGCTTGACGAGGAATACGGCGAGCTGGCCGAGGAATGGGGCGCCCGCGGCTATGACCGGGTTCCTGCGCTGGGCACCCAGCCTGATTTCATTACCGGGCTGACGACCCTGACGCTCGACGCCCTGTCCGGCGACACCGGGCTGAAGCCGCCCAACGGCGCGCCGATCTGTCCGGCGGAATTCGGTCGCTGCCCGTGCCGTGAGGCCGGCCTTGTCTTGGACGTCGTGGCGGGCGACAAAGCCGCATGATCGAGTTTTTGACGCCCGGCTCCTACGGCTATCTCACCATCAAGGCGCTGCATATTATTGCAGTCATCTTCTGGATGGCCGGCATGCTCTACCTGCCCCGCCTGTTCGTATATCACCACCAGGCGAGCGCGGGCGGCGAGCTTGAAACCGCGCTCTTAACCCAGGAACGCAATCTCTTGCGCATCATCCTGAACCCGGCGCTGATCGCAGTGTGGGTGTTCGCCATCGTGATGATAGTGGCCAATCCGAGCCTGTTTTCGCAAGGATGGTTTCACGTGAAACTTCTCCTGGTGCTGGCGGTGTCCGGCATTCACGGCTTCTACGCCGCCAACGCCAAGAAATTCGCCACCGGCGGACGGCCTCGCAGTGAAAAGTTCTGGCGTCTGATCAACGAGGCGCCGGCGATCGCGGTGGTCGTGATCGTGCTTCTGGCCATCGTGAAGCCGTTCTAGCCTGCGAGCAGCTTGACGCCTGTCCCCGGCTGTGGCAGGGGTTTAGCCAAGTCCTGACAGGATCCCTTCCTTTTACGCCCGGTTTGGTCGTCGGCCCCTTTGCGGTCGGACAAGCGGCCGGACGTCCCACAAAACCCATAGCCGCCCGTTGGTCTTCCAGACAGCGACGCGGCCCCGCATGGCCCAGCCGGGTCGGCGCCGTTATTCCGGCGTCGGTCTTGCGTGGGCGAGGCGGCCAATCAATCGGACACCCACGCGTGGTTGATACCTATATGAACGACGATCAGTACGACTCCGACGACAATCAGGATGACGCGGACGATGGTCCGCGCACCGGCGCTCGCATCGACCAGCGTATGTCGCTTCAAGAGCTGAAAGAGAAAAGCCCCGCCGAGCTGGTTCAGCTCGCCGAGGAGCTGGACATTGAAAACGCGGCCTCTCTGCGCAAGCAGGGGATGATGTTCGCCATCCTCAAGGCGCTCGCCGATGAGGGCGCGGAGATTTATGGCGGCGGGACGCTGGAAGTGTTGCAGGACGGCTTTGGGTTCCTGCGCGCGCCGGAATCCAACTATCTGCCGGGTCCTGACGACATCTATGTCTCGCCCAACCAGATTCGCAAACTCGGCCTTCGCACCGGCGATACGGTGGAGGGCGAAATTCGGGCCCCGAACGACAGCGAGCGCTATTTCGCGCTTATGAAAGTCAGCTCGATCAATTTCGAGAGCCCCGACCAGGTGCGCCACAAGGTGCACTTCGACAATCTCACGCCGCTTTATCCCGATGACCGCTTTCACATGGAGCTGCCCGATCCCACCAAGAAGGATCGCTCGGGCCGTGTCATCGACATCGTGGCGCCGCTGGGCAAGGGTCAACGCGCGCTCATCGTGGCGCCGCCGCGCACCGGCAAGACCGTGCTGATGCAGAACATCGCCCACGCCATCGAGGTGAATCACCCCGACAGCTATCTCATGGTGCTGCTCATTGATGAGCGCCCGGAGGAAGTCACCGACATGCAGCGCACGGTGAAAGGCGAGGTGGTGGCCTCCACCTTTGACGAACCTGCGACGCGCCACGTCCAGGTGGCCGAAATGGTGATCGAAAAGGCCAAGCGCCTGGTCGAGCACAAGCGTGACGTGGTGATCCTTCTGGACTCCATCACGCGCCTGGGCCGCGCCTACAACACCGTGGTGCCCAGTTCCGGCAAGGTGCTCACCGGCGGTGTGGACGCCAACGCCCTGCAGCGCCCGAAACGCTTCTTCGGCGCCGCCCGCAATATCGAAGAGGGTGGCTCGCTGACCATCATCGCCACCGCGCTGATCGATACCGGCTCGCGCATGGACGAGGTGATCTTTGAGGAATTCAAAGGCACGGGCAACTCGGAGATCATTCTCGACCGCAAGGTCGCCGACAAGCGCGTTTTCCCGGCCATCGACATCCTCAAATCCGGCACCCGGAAGGAAGAGCTCCTGGTCCCGCGCGTGGATCTGCAGAAGACCTATGTCCTGCGCCGGATTCTCAATCCCATGGGCACCCAGGACGCCATCGAATTCCTGCTGGGTAAGCTCAAGGAAACCAAGACCAATTCCGACTTCTACGATTCGATGAATACGTAGGGGCTGCTCGCTCCTGGAAGACAAGAAGCCGGCTCCTCAACGGAGCCGGCGTTTTTCTTGGGCGAGAAAGCGATGGCGCCGGTTCAAGCGCCATGCGTGCGGAAAATCGGGATGCGTTCGCCGGCGAAAGACGCCATGCTGGCCAAGCCTTTCGGTGAGCGACCGCGTGAGCGCGGCCGCCCGAGCCAACCCGATTTCAAAGACGGAGCCCATCATGGCCGCTGAACCGCGCTACACCCTCTTCCACGCCCCCATGTCCCGGTCTGTGCGCGTGCGCTGGGCGCTGGAGGAGATGGGTCTGCCCTATACGCTGGAGCGCGTGGAGTTCACTCGCGGCGATGTGGGCGGCGCGGCCTTTCGAGCCGTCAATCCGCTCCAGAAAGTGCCCGCCTTCAAGGATGGCGAGACGGTGATTCTCGAAAGCCTGGCCATAGTTGAATACCTGCTGGCAAAGAACGCGCCGAGCCCGCTCGCGCTGACGCCCGACGACGAGGATTTCGCGCGCTATCTGGAATGGATGCATTTTGGCGAGGCGACCATGTCCATGTCGGTCAATCTGACCCTGGCCCATGGTGCGCTGCTGCCGGAGGCCCACCGCAATGCGGGCGTTCTGAAATGGGCGCGCGATGCGGTGGACAAGCAGCTGGCCATGCTCGCTGCGCGCGGCCTGGCCGAAGGGCGTGACTTCCTCGCCGGGGGCCGCCTTACCGCCGCCGACATGAGCGTCGGCTACATGCTCTACCTGCTGAAGATCGTGAAGCAGTTCGACGGTGCGCCTGAACCGGTGCGCGCCTATTTCGACCGCCTGCGCGGGATCGACAGCTGGAAGCGGGCGAGCGCGGACTGATGGTCCGGGCGCCCTTCGTCCGCCGCGTGGCGGCCTATGGCGTCGATTATCTCGTCATCGCCTTCTATGCGCTCGCCCTGGCGGCGGTGACGCTGACGCTGCTCCCGCCGCTCAATCTTGCAAAGCTTCAAGCCTATGGCCTCTCCGCCGCCACGTTGACCGCGCCGGTGGTGCTGATCTACGCGGCGATGGAGGCGGGCTTCGGAGCGAGTCCGGGCAAGTGGGCGCTGGGTCTGAGGGTCGCAAGACGCGGCGACCGGCCGGGTTTTCTGCGCGCCCTGGTGCGCAATCTCGCAAAATTCGCCCCGTGGGAGATCGCCCATATCGGCATCTGGCTCACGCCCGGCCAGCCCTTTATCGACCCGCCGGGCGTTACAAGCCTGATCCTGATGAACGCGTCTCTTGGCCTGATTGCAGTCCAGGCGCTGCTGATTGGTGTGTTCGGCGCCGGGCTGCACGACTGGCTCGCCGGACTGCGCGTGGTGAGGCGAGCCGGCGCCGGGGCGTAGCCTTCGCCTTAGCGCGCCGCCTCACACCCCGCCAGCAAGGCCCGGGCGGCCTCGCGCGCGTTCAGGGACGCAGCGGCCGCGGGAACGTCGTCCACGCTGATCACTTCGGCGCCGTTGGACGCCATGACCGCGTAGTCGATGCTCCCGTCGCGTTCACCCCGGAAATCGCCATAGCTGGTTTCAAGCCCGGCCTCTGCCAGCGCGGCGTCCAGATCGGGGTTACCCGTTCCCAGACCCAGCCAGGCGGTGACGCGGCTGAGATCGACGCCTTCTTCGCGCAGGGTCTGGAAATCGGAGAGATCGCGGACCCCGACGCTCATGACGACGCCGGGCAGCCGGTTATGGAGCGCCAGCGCGTCCTCCATCGTGTAGGTGATCACCACGGCGCGATCCACGGCGCCCGCCGCCTCCAGGGCCGACGCCACGTCCTCGAACGTGATGTCTTTCAGGTCCACCTGGGCGATGCCGCGCCCGTCGAGATAGGCGAGGGCCGCCTCAAGGGTGGGCACCCGCTCGCCGGTGGGCACGCCGTCCAGATCGACGAGCTCTAGCGCTGAAACCTCCGCATACGTCATATTTTCCAGCGTACCGCTTCCCGTGGTGGTGCGGTCCACATCATCGTCATGCATAAGCACCAGCACGTCGTCGGCTGTCTTCGCCACATCGATCTCGGCGAACACCGCGCCGTCAGCCAGGCTCGCCTCGATGGCGCGAAGCGAGTTCTCCGCCGCGCCCGGCCGGTCGCCGGCCCGGTGGGCCTGAAGCAGGGTCGCGCCGTCCTCGCGTGCGCAATCGAGATAGGCGGCGAGGTTCACCCCGGCGAGCCAGGCGTCAGCCTCGCCCGCCGCCGCGCCTGCGTCCGCCGCCGCCGTCACACTGTCCGCGGCCGAAGGCTCCGGCGTCGACATGTCAGGCTCTGCCTCCGGGGCGGGCTGGCAGGCGGTGAGGGCGATCAGGCCGGCGGCGAAAGCGAGGCGGCGCATGGGAGATCCTATTTCAGGTGCTGCTGCAGAAAGGCGCGGGTGCGCGTATTGGCGAGATCGGCGTCCTCGGCGTGGAAATGCTCCCCGCCCTGGCGCGCGAAGGCGTGGTCGCGATCCGGATAAAGGTGAATCGTGACATGCCCGTTTCCGGCCAGCGCGTCCATGATCTGTTTCTGGGCTTGCTTGGGAACGAACCCGTCTTCGCCGGCGATGTGGAGCATGAGCGGTTTCTGGATGTCCGTGGCCTCATCCAGACGCTCCTGGATATTCACCCCGTAAAAGCCGACGCAGGCGTCCGCATCGGTGTGGCACGCCGTGAGATAGGCCAGCAGCCCGCCCAGGCAGTAGCCCACGGCGCCCGCCTTGCCGTTGCCCACACGCCTTGCGTAGTCGAGCGTCGCGGCGATGTCCTTCACCCCCAGATCCGGATCGAACTTGCCGAACAGGTCGAACGCCTTGTCCCAGTCTTCCTTGGTCTTGTCGGTGATGTTCACGCCGGGCTCGATGCGCCAGAACAGGTCCGGGCAGATGGCGCGGAACCCCTGATCGGCGTAATCGTCCACCAGATCGCGCATGACCTGGTTCACCCCGAAAATTTCCTGGATGACGATGAGGGCCGGTCCGTCGCCGTTTTCATAGGCCATGAAGGCGCCGTCCGGGCCGTTGATCTTGATGTCCTTGCCGGGCATTTGAAATCTCCAAAGCGGTGTGAGCTTTTGCTTGGCGCGTCTCGCGCCTATGGTGAAGCCGCGCGCCCCAAGCGCGCCCAAGGAAGGCGGAGGCCGCTATGAAGGTCAACATCAATATCGAGTGCACGCCGCAGGAGGCCCGCGCCTTTTTCGGGCTGCCCGACGTCACCCCGCTCAATGACCAGCTCGTGCAGGAAATGCAAAAGCGCATGGGCGCCAATATGGACGCAATGGAGCCCGAGGCGCTGATGCGTTCCTGGATGAGCTATGGCGGCGAGTGGCAGAAGCAGTTCATGGGCCTGATGGCTCAGGCCGCCAGCAGTGGGCCGGGCTCGAAAGACCGCTAAGCCCCTATGCAGGATACGATATTTTCTCTCGCCAGCGCGCCGGGGCGCGCCGGGGTGGCGGTGATCCGCGTCTCCGGGCCGCTGGCCGGGCCGGCGCTGGACGCCGTGGCCGGCGCGCCGCGCCCGGCGCCACGAACTGCGGCGCTGCGCCGCTTCATCGCCGCCGACGGCGCCGAGATCGACCGCGGCCTGGCGCTGTGGTTTCCGGGGCCGGCAAGCTTCACTGGTGAGGACTGCGCCGAGCTTCATGGCCATGGTGGCCCGGCGGTGATTTCGGCCCTGGCCGAGGCCCTGACCGCGCTGGGCCTTCGCCCCGGCGAAGCCGGCGAGTTCACCCGCCGCGCGTTTGAGAACGCCAAGATGGACCTCACCGAGGCCGAGGGCCTGGCCGATCTCATCGACGCCGAGACCGAGGGCCAGCGCGAGCAGGCGCTCGCCCAGATGACCGGCGCCCTGCGCCAGCTCTATGAGGTCTGGCGCGAGGCGCTGATCTCGGTGTTGGCGGCGCTCGAAGGCGAGATCGACTTTCCCGATGAGGACGATGTTCCAGAGCATCTCTCCGCCACCGCGGGCGAGCCCCTGGACGGCCTCATTGCGGCGCTCGGGGCCCATCTCGATGATGACCGGCGGGGCGAGCGGGTGCGCGAGGGGTTCGTCGTGGCCCTTATCGGCGCACCCAACGCCGGCAAATCCTCGCTCCTCAATGCGCTGGCGCGCCGCGACGCCGCCATCGTCACCGATATTCCCGGCACCACGCGGGACGTGCTTGAGGTGAGGCTGGTCCTGGGCGGCTTCCCGGTGATCCTGGCCGATACCGCAGGCCTGCGCGAAGCCGCTGACAGCATCGAGGCCGAAGGCGTCCGCCGGGCGCTGGCCCGGGCTGAGGATGCAGATTTGCGGCTCGGCGTGGTGGATGTTTCACGTGAAACATCTCCACCCATCCTCTCCCGGCTTCGGCCCGGGGACGCGCTGGTCCTGAACAAGACCGATCTCGCCGCGACCGATGCGATTGCGACCTCTGACGACGTGGCGCGGTTCGAGCTGGCGGCCAGGACCGGCGCCGGCCTCGCCACTCTGGAAGCCTGGCTCGGCGAAACGATCAGGGCGCGTCTGACGCGCCGGGAATCGCCGGCGCTCTCAAGGGCGCGCCACCGCGAGGCAGTGGGCCGCGCGCTGGAGCATTTGCAGGCCGCCCGCGGCCGCCTGCTGGACGCGCCGGAGCTTGCCTCCGCTGAGGTTCATCTTGGATTGCGGGCGTTGGAGAGCCTCACCGGGCGTATCGATGTGGAGGACGTGCTGGATCGGGTGTTCAGCCAGTTCTGCATCGGAAAATAAGGCGCGATTCAGATTGCCCTGTCAGGGCGGCGCCTCGACTCCGCCTTCATCCTCGCTTATCTAACCGGCTACTGATCGAGCCGGCGTGCGCCGGACCCTCGGCTGCAGGATCCTTGTCATGATCGACACCCTCAAACAGCCCGGCGCGGCGCGCTGGGACGTCATCGTCATCGGCGGCGGCCATGCTGGCTGCGAAGCCGCGAGCGCGGCCGCGCGCCTGGGCTCGAAGACGCTGCTCATGACCCATCGCGCCGCCACCATTGGCGAGATGAGTTGCAATCCGGCCATTGGCGGGCTCGGCAAGGGCCATCTGGTGCGCGAGGTGGATGCGCTGGACGGGCTCATGGGCCGGGTCGCGGATGTTTCGGGCATTCAGTTTCGCTTGCTGAATCGCTCCAAGGGTCCCGCTGTGCGCGGCCCGCGCACCCAGTCTGATCGCCGCCTCTATCGTGAGGCGATGCAGGCCGAGCTTGCGGGCCACGCCAATCTCGAGATCGCGGAAGCCGCGGCCGAAGACCTGATCGTGATCGACGGCGCCTGCGCCGGCGTGATCGATGGGGACGGGCGCGAATGGTCGGCGGGCGCCGTGGTGCTCACCACCGGCACCTTCCTCAAGGGTGTCATTCATCGCGGCGCCGAGCGCATCCCAGCCGGCCGCCATGGCGAACAGCCGGCCGTCGGCCTGTCCGATCGGCTCTATGGTCTGGGCCTGCAGATGGGCCGGCTGAAAACCGGAACCCCGGCGCGTCTGGACGGCTCCACCATCGACTGGGCGAGCCTGGAGATGCAGCAGGCGGACGCAGAGCCTGTGCCGTTCTCCTTCATGAACGACGCGATCCACGTGAAACAGATCGCCTGCGGGATCACCCGGACCACAGAGGCGACCCACCAGATCATCGCCGATAATCTGGGCCAGTCTGCGGTTTATGGTGGGGCGGTCTCGGGTAAGGGCCCGCGCTATTGCCCGTCCATCGAGGACAAGGTGGTCCGCTTCGCCGATCGCACCAGCCATCAGGTCTTCCTGGAGCCGGAAGGGTTGGACGATGACACCGTCTATCCCAACGGGATCTCCACCTCGCTCCCGGCCGATGTCCAGGACGCGTTTCTGAGGACCATGCCGGGGCTCGAGCGCGCGCAGGTGCGCCGCTATGGCTACGCCATCGAATACGACTATGTGGACCCGCGCGAGCTGTCCGCGACGCTGCAGGTGCGCCGCCTGCCGGGGCTGTATCTGGCCGGCCAGATCAACGGCACCACGGGCTATGAAGAGGCGGCGGCCCAGGGGCTGATGGCGGGTCTGAATGCGGCGCTGGCCGTGGGCGGCTCCTCGCCCTTCGTGCTGGATCGGTCCCAGGCCTATATCGGCGTGCTGGTGGATGACCTGATCACGCGCGGCGTGACCGAGCCCTATCGCATGTTCACCTCGCGGGCCGAGTACCGGCTGACCTTGCGCGCCGACAACGCCGATCAGCGCCTCACCGATGTGGGCCTCGCGCTGGGGGCGGTGGGTGTTTCACGTGAAACACGCTGGCGGTCGAAGTCCGAAGCTCTGGTGGCGGCGCGCACGCGCGCCCATGAGCTGACACTGACGCCGGCTGAAGCGGCCCGCCATGGATTGAAGGTCAATCAGGACGGCAAGCGCCGAAATCTGCTGGAGCTCCTGTCCTATCCGGCCATCACCTGGAGCGACATGGCGGCGATCTTTCCGGAGCTCAGCGCGATGCCGAAGGATGTCGCCGAGCAAATTGAGATCGACGCGGTCTATCACGGCTATATTGATCGCCAGCAGGCCGACATTGTCGCCTTCCGCAAGGATGAGGGCGTGCGCATCCCGGCCAGTTTCGACTACGCCTCGGTGGGCGGACTCTCCAATGAGGTCCGCGAAAAGCTTGAGCGCGCCGAGCCGGCGACGCTGGGGCAGGCGGCCCGGATCGAGGGTGTCACCCCGGGCGCGCTCACCGCTGTGCTGGCCCGGCTTAAGCGGCTCGAACGCGAACGGAAAACGGCGTGAGCAGCGAGAAGAGCGCAGCGCCTGGGTCTGGCCCTGGAGCTACCGAGGAAGAAGGCTACGATGCCAAGGCCTTCGCGACTGAAACCGGTGTTTCACGTGAAACATTGGGGCGCTTCGAGACCTGGCGCCGGATTCTGGAAGAGACGAACGCCCACACCAATCTGGTGGGCCGCTCCACCATCTCCGAGTTCTGGTATCGCCACGCGCTCGACAGCTGGCAGGTCTATGAGCTGGGCCGTGAGCTGAGGCCGGGCGCGGCGCGCTGGGCGGATCTGGGCTCCGGCGCGGGCTTTCCCGGCTTCGCCATCGCTTTCGGGCTGATGCAGGCCGGGACGCCGGGCGCGGGTGTTCATCTGGTGGAGTCCATCGCCAAGAAGGCGGCCTTTCTCAACGCGGTCGCCCTGGAGACCGGCGCGCCGGTGAGTGTGCTCTGCGATCGGGCCGAATCCCTTCATCCTGTCCCTGAAGTCGATATCGTAACCGCCCGCGCCATGGCGCCTCTGGGCAGATTGCTCGGCTATGTGCAGCCATTTGTGGATAAGGGGGCGACAGCCCTGCTTCCCAAGGGCGGGCGGTATAAACAGGAATTGACCGAGGCCCGCAAAAGCTGGACCTTTGACGTCAAGGTCATACCGAGCCGGACGAGCCCGGACGCCGCCATTCTCAGAATCGAGGGCCTGACCCGTGTCTGATATCCTCCGGAATGCTCCGCCCAAGGTTATCGCCATCGCCAACCAGAAAGGCGGGGTGGGCAAGACCACCACGGCGATTAATCTCGCCACGGCGCTGGCGGCCATCGGCCAGAAGGTCGTGGTGCTCGATCTTGATCCCCAGGGCAACGCCTCCACCGGGCTGGGCGTCGGTCGCGCGGAGCGCAAGGCCACCAGCTATGACGTGCTGGTCAATGAGCGGCCCATGGAAGAGGCGCTGATCGACACCAGCGTGCCGGGCCTCTCCATCATCCCGTCCGATGTGGACCTGTCCGGCGCCGAGCTGGAGATCTCCACCGCGCCGCGCCGCTCCTACCGGCTGCGCCACGCCATCGACCGCTTCCGCCGGGCGCTGGCCGCCAAGGGCGAGCATTGCGATTACGTGCTCATCGACTGCCCGCCGTCCCTCAATCTTCTCACGGTCAACGCCATGACGGCCGCGGATTCGGTGATGGTGCCGCTGCAGTGCGAGTTCTTTGCGCTGGAGGGTTTGACCCAGCTCATGCGGACCATCGAGCTGGTGCGGGCGAACCTGAACAAGACGCTTATTATTCAAGGCGTTGTGCTGACCATGTATGACAAGCGCAACAACCTCTCCGCCCAGGTCGCCGCCGATGTGCGCGAGCATTTCGGCGACAAGGTGTATGACACGGTCATACCGCGAAATGTGCGCGTCTCCGAGGCGCCCAGCTTCGGCAAGCCGGTGCTGCTCTATGACCTCCAGTGCTCGGGCGCGCAGGCCTATCTCAAGCTCGCCAAGGAAGTCGTGCGCCAAGAGCGCCGCGCCGCCGAGGCGCTGACCCCGGCATGAGCGCCGACGAGGAAAAACCCCGCAGCCGCGGCCTTGGCCGTGGCCTGTCTGCGCTTTTGGGCGAAGGCGAAGCCGCAGACGCGGTGCGCGACGCGGAAAACGCCTCGGCGCGTTCCGGCGGCGCCGGCGTCAAGATCATCCCTATCGAGCTGCTGGAGCCCAATCCGGATCAGCCGCGAAAGACCTTTGTTGAGGCCGAGCTCGCCGAGCTGGCCGAGAGCATCGCCGACAAGGGCCTGCTCCAGCCGCTCCTGGTCCGACCCATGCGGGGGCCGGACGAGCGCTACCAGATCGTCGCCGGCGAGCGTCGTTGGCGCGCCGCGCAGCGCGCGCACCTGCATGAAGCGCCGTGCATTGTGCGTGAGCTGACTGACCGCGAGACGCTGGAAATCGCGATTGTCGAGAATGTTCAACGCTCTGACCTTAATCCAGTAGATGAAGCGCGGGCCCTGAAACAGCTGGTGGAGGCCTTCGGTCATACCCAGGAAGACGTGGCGCGGGCCGTGGGTAAGTCCCGCGCCCATGTGGCGAACATGCTGCGCCTCCTGGCGCTGCCGCGCGGCGTTCTCGACAAGCTGGAAAGCGGCGCCCTGAGCGCGGGCCATGCCCGCGCCGTGGCGACGGCGCCGGATCCCGAAGCGCTGGCTGACCGGATCGTCGCCGAGGGCCTGTCGGTCCGGGCCACCGAGAAGCTCGCCCGCGATGTTTCGGGCCGCCCCGAGCGCAAGCGCTCCCAGGGCGCCCCTGAAACCAAGGACGCGGATACGCGCGCGCTGGAAGCCGACCTCGCCGCGCGCCTGGGGCTCGACGTCGAGATCCGCCATGCCGGGGAGAAGGGCGAGGTGCGCGTGCGCTTCGCGTCGCTGGAGCAGCTTGACGAAGTTTGCCGGCGACTCTCGCAAGGCGGGCAGTCGGGCGCAGACCAGCCTTAAACGTGTGCGGCTCAGAGCCGCTGAAATCGGCCGCGCCATACCCGGATACGGCTACAGACGCCGTCAGCGCGATCGCTTCAAATTCCTCAATGAAATCAACAGGGCTTAAGGGCTAATTCTAGCGCCGCAGCGCGCTAGCCCGCGCGAGGCGCAAAATGAGCTCCCCCACGATCGCTTCGGCCGGGGCGCCGGAGCGTTTCACCGCGCGCTCGGCGTCGAAGGCCAGGCGCCGGGCATGGTCGAGGCGCCGGCCGGAGAAATTTTTCGCAGCGCGCTTGAATGCGTCCGCGGGCGGACCGAATCGCGGCGCACCGGCTCGGGCGAGCGCGCCCATGTCGCCCCCGCCGGCGTGGAACATGTCCAGCTGATCGATGCGCCGCTGCAACACCCGCAGCACCGCCACCGGGCTGGTCCCGGCGCCCACGGCGCGGGCATAGGCGGAATCCGCGCGGGCCGGATCGCCGCCCAGCGCGGGTTCGAGGATCTGATCCAGGGCCGCTTCGGAGCCGGCCGCGCTGATGGCGGTGATGTCGGCCCGCTCGATCCGGGCGGGTTCGCCGCCACGCTGGTCGGCGAGGCCTTTATAGAGGATGAGTTTTTCCACCTCGCTTCGCGCGAGCGCCCGGTCCCCTTCCAGATAGGGCGCCAGCATGGCCCTTGCGTCCGGAGCGAGGGCGAGGCCCTCTTCGGCCAGCTGCGCTTCAGCGAGCGCCAGGAGGTCGCGGGTTTCGTCGGCGTAACATGGCACGGCGAGGCACGACGCGCCGTCCTCGGCGGCCTTGCGCAGCTTGGAGGTCTTCTTCAGATCGCCGGCCTCGATGACGAGTTTGGCCTCAATGGGCTGGTCGCCGGCCTCCACCTCGCCGATCAGCGCGCCGAGCGCCGCCAGATCGCCGCCGATGCGCACCCGCACCAGCCGGTCCGCGCCGGTGAGCGACAGGGCCGCCAGCGCGTCGGCCAGGGCCGCCGGATCGGATTTGAGATCGTCCTCGGTCAGGCGCGTCACCGCGAAGGGATCCTCAGGATCAGGCACCAGCGCCTTGGCGAGCGTCTGGGCGCGTTCGCGCACCAGGCCGCCATCTGGCCCGTAAATCAGATAGATGCGGGTATCTTGGGAAGGCCGGCTGAGCGCCCGCTCGGCGTCGCGCGTCTTGACCTTCACCGGGAGAGGCCGGCCTCGCGCCGGCGCAATTCCACGGTGATGTCCTGAAGCAGTTCTTCGGCCAGCCGGTCCGCCAGGCGCTCTTCGGCTTCGCTGACGGCCGCGATCTGGGCATAGGGGTCGGTGGGCTGGTCGAACGAGATCGTTACGCTGGTCAAGCCGGTGAGCGGCGCGCCCAGGCCGCTCAACGAATAGGACGCCTGCCCCGTAAGCCCGACCCGCCGCGCCACGCCTGTCGGGGAGATGCCGGCGGCCAGGTCCGTGACCCGCGTGCGGACGCGAAGCTGGTATGGGCTGTCTCCGGGACCGGCGAAATCGCGCACCGCGTTCTGCAGAAGATAGTCAAATCGCTCCGGCCCGGCCTCGACGCTTAATCCGCCGAGACGGTCATAACCCGCAGTGGAATAAAGCGGTGAGAACCCGCAGCCGCCGAGACTCAGGCTCATGACGGCGATCAGGCAGGCGAAGCCGAAACGATGAGGACGCATGATCGGCACCTCCTGCGAAGCGGTCTACTCTTCGATCTGGGAAATGCGTAGCTGACGCGCACGGGTCAGGATCGCGTTCTCGATCTGGATGCGGGTGGCGGGATCGACCGAGGCGTCGACCCAGTCCCCCGCTTCGCCGCGCACCTGCTTGAACAGCTGCACCGACAGGGCGTCGGCGCGAAGGCGGGTGTCCAGAATAAAGACCGTGGACTTGAAGCGCTCACTGGGAAGCTCGGGATTGGCGTACCAGTCGGTGATGATGACGCCGCCGAACGGATCGACCTCTGACAGCGGCATGAAGGAGAGCACGTCCAGGCTGGAGCGCCACAGGAAGCTGTTCACCCCGATGCCGGCTTCAGCCTGATCGGAGGTCTGCGAGGAGCCGCCTCCGAAGACGCCGCCAAGGAAGCCGCGGTCTTGCTCCGCATCGCCGCCGCGCGACGCGCAGCCGGAGAGAAGAGCCGCTGCCGCGGCGAACATGACGAGGCGGGAGGAAGGGGTGAGCATTGAATGCGTCTCCTGAAGACAGGAAGTTTGACGGACACGGTGAAAACCGCTTTGCGCTTCTATACCACGCACCGCGCGTGTGGCCAGAGCTTGCGGCGCATACGAAGCTTCAAACAGGGCGTGACATTAATGACACGAAGTTCGCCACAATGGTCCGCGATCCGGTCCGTCCGGCTTGCCATCGCCGGCCAACCCTTCGATGAATACGTGGCGCGTCCGGGGGGACGGGGCGAACCGGCGAGACTGCGGCGCATGAAACACGGCCTTCCCTTTCTGGCGGGGCTTGTTTTGTCCGGCGCCGCGGTCTCACCGGCTTTCTGCCAGGCGCAAGTCGCGTCCGACTTGGCGGTGACGCAGTTTCCTTCATCAAATCAGACAGAAGCGGCCAGTTCGAACACTGGCCAGCGCGGCGGGTTTCTGTCCGGCTTCGAGATCGATCAGGAATTTGACGCCGATCTGCTGTGGGCGACCGGTGATGTCCATGCCCCGCGCGACGCCCCTTACGCCGATTTGCGCTATCGGGTGGAGGCTGAAGCCGTGGGCGCGCAGGGCTTGCGCTGGGGCGCCCGCCTGACAGTGGGCGCGGTGAGCCCTGATGGCGGGCGCGGCGTCAGCGGCCCGGTGGCGTGCGATCCGGACTGCCCCGATCAGGGCCTCGTGACCGGTCTTTACGCTGCGCCCGGCTTTGACGCGGCGCAGCCGCGCGCCGGCCTTCACCGCGCCGAGCTGTTTGTTCGCCATCCTTTTGTGGAGGTGCGCGCCGGCGTCACTGAGACCGCCGCCGGGCTGGAGCGTCCGGCCCGCTTGCGCGTCTTTCGCCTGGCGGCCGCCGACGGCGCCCTGGCCGACCCCTCCGGACGGGGCCTTTCCGACACCGGCTTGTCGCTGACCCAGCCTGCGCCGGGGATTTCCGTGCAATCACGCCGTCTTGCGGGCCTGCGCGCCGCCCTGTCCTATACCCCGGACGCCGATGCGTGCGGTCTGGATCATTGCCGCCCGAGCGCGCCGACGGGACAGATCGGCGACGTCTGGTCAGCCGCGATCAGCTTTGACCGGCGCGTGCGGTCCTCCGGCGTACGCTGGGCGGCCTATGCCGGAGCGGAGGCGGGCGCGCTGGAGGGGCCTGCGGGGGCCGGGCCGCAGCTTGACGCGCCCTGGACGGCGGGCCTCGCGCTGGTGCGCGAGGCTGACGCCGTCACCCTCTCCGCGCGCTGGCTGGCCAGTAATGACGGGCTTTCAGGCGGGCGCTACGAGGCGGCCTCGATCTCGGCCGCGCTGGAGGCCGGCGACTGGCTCTACAGCCTCGAGGCGGGGCTGGGGACCAGCGACGCTTTCAACGTTTCAGCCACCAGCTTCGTCGCCGGCGCCTCACGCTTTGTCGGGCGGAACGCCCTGGTGGGCTTGGGCGTTCAGCTGACGCACCACGACTACACCGGCGGGGCGGCTGTGAACGAGGCCGCGCTGCTGGTGGAGACAGGGTTGCGTTTTTGACACGCTGCGCCGCCGATGCGCGGCGGCGCCTTACGCCGGCGTGAAGACCAGACTATATTGTCTGGACTGAATGGGGTTCACGATGGCTGTAATGCTGAAAATTCAAGGCGTTATCTGCGCCAGCGCGCTTGCGCTGGGTGCGGCTTCGGCTGTTCCGGCGATCGCTTCGGCCCAGGCGGTCGAGGTTCAGGCCGGTGAAGGCGTGCGTCTCAATGGCGGCGTTCGCCTGTCGGCGGCCTATGATCCCATTGAAATCGTGGTGCCCGAGCTGATCGCCGCGCCGGGCCTCAGCGAAGCTGCGGACTCCGCCGCCGACCCGGTCAGCAGCCCCGCTGGCGAGCTCACGGCCAATCCCGTAGAGTCGCGCAGGCTGCACTCGGCGGATTCTGAAGGCTCGGCCAGCGCTCTGCCCTGGTTCCAGCGCTTCACCGTGGCGCCGACCGAGCCGCAAATCCTGTGGACCAACTCTGAAAACTTCGAAATGCAGGCCGGTGATCGCTGGGGCGTGACCCTGGGCTACAGCCAGGGCCAGCGCAGCGCGCAGACTTTTGAGCTGGAAGATTTCCGCGCCGGCGCCTTCTTCGAGCTGACAGAGCGGGTGCGCCTGGGCGGCCAGCTGCGCTTCACGTCTCCGGAAGAGGAAATCTTCGGTGAAGAGACTGAGGACCGCGCCCCCGAAGTGCGCTTTGAGTCCGCGTTCAAGTTCTAAAGCCGGGTTTACGCCGGACAGCATCAACCCGCGCCCTGCCTAACCGGTGGCGCGGGTTTTTTGTGTCCTGCGCGGGACGGCTTGGCCCAACGTTCAGGGTGCGCCGGCCCTGAGCTACGGTCTCGGCGCCTGGATCGCCGCGCCCACCGCCGCCGCGCCGCCGATTCCCAGCCCGGACAGCCTTTTCACGGTTACCCCGTTCACTCCGCCCAGCGCATAGACCGGCGCGTGGGAGCGCCGCGCCCAGGCGGCGAGCCGGAACGGACCCATGGCCCGGCCGGCGCTGGCGCTGCGTGAGGCGAAAACCGTGGACACCAGAACCCCATCGGTGAAGCCCTGGGCGCGGCGCAGAGCGTGGGGATCGTGGGCGCTGGCGGTGACCAGCGCGCCGGGCCATGGCCGGTGCGCCTGCGCCAGGCTCCACTGGGGCCAGTGAACGCCCTCCGCGCCAGCGCGCCGGGCGAGATCTGGATCGGCCGAGATCAGCAAGGAGAAGCCCCGTGTGCGCGCAATTTCGGCGATGGGAAACGCCGCCGCTTCGATGGACGCGCGCCCAAACGTGCGCAGGATCAGTCCGCAGCCCTCGGGGATGTGCTCGGCCAGGCTCACCGGATCCGGAGTGCGCTGCGGATCGGTGAGGATGAACAGGCCCGGCGCGGGCGTGCTGTCAGCGCGCAGCTTTTGCGCGCGACTTGCCAGACGCGCCAACCCGTCATAGGTCCTCACCGCCATGGACACACCTGAAACTCCCCTCGACATCTCCGCCGCGCGCGCCGCGATACTGGAACGCCTGAGCGCCGCCGCCAAGCAGGGCGGACGCCCGGCGGACGCCGTCACCCTGGTGGCGGTGTCAAAAAAGCAGCCCGATGAGCGAATCGACGCGATGCTCGCCGCCGGCCAGCGCGTGTTTGGTGAAAACCGCGTGCAGGAGGCCCAGGGCCGCTGGAGCGAGCGCCGCGCGGCCCTTCCTGATCTGGAGCTGCGCCTTGTAGGCCCGCTGCAGACCAACAAGGCCGACGATGCCTGCGCCCTGTTTGACGTCATCGAGACGCTGGACCGGGACAAGCTGGCGCGCGCGCTGGTGAGCGCCATGGAGAAGACCGGGCGCCGGCCCCGCCTCTACGTGCAGGTGAACACCGGCGATGAGGCGCAAAAGGCAGGCGTTTCGGTCGCCGAGGCGCCGGATTTCGTCGCGCGCTGCCGCGATGAGCACGGGCTTCAGATTGAAGGCTTGATGTGCATTCCTCCGGTGGAGGAGCCGGCGAGCCTGCATTTCGCGCTGCTGGCCAAGCTCGCCGCGAAATGCGGCGTGGAAAAGCTCTCCATGGGCATGAGCGCCGATTTCGAACTCGCCGCGCGCCTGGGCGCCACATCGGTGCGCGTGGGCTCGGCTTTGTTCGGTGAACGGCCAGCGGCTCAAGGCTAGATTTGGGGCCAGGCTAGGGCGTAATCTCGATCGCGTCCGCCGTCGTCATGCGTCCCAGCAAGTCCACCAGGCGGTCGCGCGGGATCGCGGCGCACCCCAGCGTCGGCTTCAAACGGCCGTTATCACGGGGCAGCGCGCAGTGCAGGAAGATCGCCGAGCCGAGCCCCGGCACGGGCGGATCGTCGTTATGGCCCAGCGCCACCACGATGTCGTAGAGCCCGTCCTCGCGCCACATGGCCTCGTGGGAGGCCGCATAGGGGCGCAGCACGGCGCGGTTATAAGCTGGGTCGCCCGGATCGTCGCACCAGCCGTCCGCCTCACCCAGCGCGTCCATCACCAGCGCCGTAGCGGGCCGGGCGAGCCGGTCCGCGCGCCACCAGGCCTTGCGCACGCGCCAGACGCCCAGCGGGCTTTTTGCGTCACCCTCACGCTTGTCGGCCGCCGCGATCACGCCGGCCTCGCCCAGCGCGCATGGCGCTTCGAAATCGGGGCCGGCGATGCGGCCGGCGGACAGGCTGGCGCTATAGACGGCGATGGCGAAACTCTCCTGCAGATCAGCGATGAAACGTCCGTGGCGGGGTCGGCGCCGGGACGGCCGTGCGGCGTTGTCCGCCGCTTCGCCATCCTGGTCGCCTCCCCCACCACGGCGATGGGCTTCACGGAAAAATTGCGTGAAGCTCACGGCTTTGTCAGCAAGCGGCGTGCCGCTTCGGTGTAGGAGAAGCACGCCTTGCCTGTATGGGAAAGGCTTGCGCCTCGACCCGGTTCGGGCAAGGCTTGCCGGGCGAAATTTCCCCGTCGGCGGGATTCGGCCTGGTCATCTGGAAGGGCTGAGCATATGGCGAAAAAAACCCTGCTGCTGGTCGATGACGACGAGCTGCTGCGAGACGCGCTGAGCGAACAGTTCACTTATGACGGCAAGTTCGACGTGGTCACCGCCGCAGCCGCACGGCCGGGCATGGCGCGGGCCAAGGAAGACGGCGTCGATCTGATCATCTTCGATGTGGGCCTGCCCGATCTGGATGGGCGCGAAGCCTGCCGGATCCTGCGTGAGGACGGGGTGACGACGCCGATCATCCTTCTGACCGCCCAGTCGGGCGACGCCGACCACGTTCTGGGCCTGCGCTCGGGCGCGGATGATTTTCTCGCCAAGCCGATCAGCTTCATGGTGCTTCTGGAGCATGTGCAGACCCATCTGCGCCGTCACCAGCAGAGCGAGGACGCGGTGCTGCAGATCGGACCCTATCGGTTCAAGCCGTCCATGAAGCTCCTGCTCAACGAGGCCGAGAAGAAGATTCGGCTGACCGAGAAAGAGACCAATATCCTCAAATATCTCTATCGCGCCGGCGGCAAGGCTGTGGCGCGCGAAGAATTGCTCGACCAGGTCTGGGGCTATCACGCCGAAGCCAACACCCACACGCTGGAAACCCATATCTACCGGCTGCGCCAGAAGATCGAGGCGCACGGACACGGCAAGATCCTGATCACCGAAAGCGGCGGCTATCGTCTCCAGCTCTAAGAAAAACCCCCGGACGCGACGCGTCCGGGGGTTTGGTCTGTCGGCTGACAGCTTCGCTTAGCAGCTGCGAAACTGGCCGTTCTGCCAATAGGTGCAGCCGTCGCCCTGATTGACATAATAGGACCGCTGCGCCGACCGGTCATAGCGCAGGCCGGAGTGGGCGTTGTTGTTCTGGCTCCACGGGCAGACATTGTCCCGGGAGCAACCGCGCGCCGCGCCGGCCGCGGCGCCGATTGCGCCACCGATAATGGCGCCGCGGGTGGCGTCGCCGTCACCGACATTATTGCCGATCGCGGCGCCGGCTGCGGCGCCGATCCCGCCGCCGATGGCCGCGTCGCGAGTGGTGCCTTCATACCCTGCACATCCGGCGAGAAGCGCCGAAGCGGACAAGGCGGCGAGGGTGAATTTCAGGATCATGAGAACCTCCATCTGTATGGCTCGCGTGAGGAACGCCCCCGAGGCCGCGCCGTTCCGCCGCCGCGTGGTTTCCTCCGCCGGGTCTCGCTCAGCCGGCTTCGGCCGGCCAGCGCAGAACGGGAATCAAGGCCGGGTGGAAGCTGAAGGCAAGCGTGTGCCCGCACGTGCGCGGCTCGCCGTCCAGCATGCAGGAAATCGCGTGACTTGATTCCAGGCGCACTTCGCTCGCCTGGCGCACCAGAAGCCGGTCGTCGGTGCGCAGTTCCTCGTTCAGGGCTTCCAGCGCCAGGCCGGCGAGCTCGCCGAGATTGTGCACATTGACCGCGGTGAACTCGAAACACTCGGCTCCGTCTTCCACCCACAGCATCAGGCCGCTGGCCTTGGAGAGGGTCTCGCCCTGCGCCCCGTCCGCTGCAAAGCGCAGCCGGCTGGAGAACATCTGCGAAAACCCGAGCGATGCGCGCCGCAGCGCTGTTCTCAGCCGGTGCTTGCGGTCGGTATCGCGGGCGGTCTCGCGGGCGCGGGCGAAGGTGGTTGGAAATCCCGCCGCCGCCGCGATCAGAAACACGTCCCCGCCGCTGACGCCGCCGGGCAGGGTGTGGGCCTCCAGATCGCACAAGCCGGAGAGGATCTCGTCGCTGGACCGGGTGGAATAAAGCCGGCGGGGCAGAAGATTGGCCGTGCCCATGGGCAGGGCGACCAGGCGCGCTTGGCCTTCCGCGTCATGAATCGCCTGGGCGGCGGCCTGGGCTGTGCCGTCCCCACCCAGCGTGATCAGCGTGTCGGCGCCGTGATGAAGGGCCTCGCGCGACGCCTTGCAGGGGTCGGAGTCGCGAAACACGCCCACGAGGTCCACCGGACACAGCCGGCGCAGGCGCTCGACCTCGTCGTCAGCGCCGTCCAGCGCCCGGCTGGAGGGATTCACGATAAACGCCGGTGTGGTTGCGGCCAAAGGCGGCCTCCTTCTTGGTCTGACAGGCGGCCTCTGACGGCGCGCATAGGCAATATAACCAGTCGCCGCGGATTCGGCTCCCATGGTGAAACAGACCTGTGCGCACTCAAAATGATGCGCGGGTCTGGAGAGATATGGAACCGGGCGAAGCGGGCGGGCGTTCCATGGCCTGGATTTAATCTTCAATCCCGCCTTCAACCTGTGTTCAGGCCCGTGGCGGGCGAAAGGAGTTCATCATGCTTCGTCTGGCTATCGCATTTTTCGTTATTGCGCTGCTCGCGGCCCTGTTCGGCTTCGGCGGCATCGCGTCGGCGTCCGCCGGCATTGCACAGATCCTGTTCTTCATCTTCCTGGTTCTGTTCGTACTGGCCCTGGTCGTCGGCCTGTTCCGCGGCCGCGCGCCGCGCGTCTGACCGATCAATACGCTGACGACTGACCAACACCCTGACGACTAACGACTAAAGGAGATTTGTTATGAGCTTTAGACTGTTGCTGACTCTCGGCGCCGCCGCCGCCCTTGGCGCGTGCGAGGCCGAAGAAGACGAACCCATGGAAGAGCTTGGTGAAAGCATGCAGGAGGCCGGTGACGATATCCAGGACGCCGCCGACGACACTGCGGACGACATGGAAGACGCCGCCGACGACGTTGAAGACGAGTTGGACGACCCTTCCTAACCCAGCTCGCAACCTCACAGCCGGGCGGCGCTCGCCGCCCGGCGCACTTTTAAATAAGGAGACCCATCATGGCCCAGACCGGCGCCAATACTGGTGATGTGAAGGAAGACCTCGCAGCGCTTCGAAAAGATGTCGACAAGCTGCTGGCCGATATCGGAACTCTGGCCGACCATGGCGCGAGCGACGCGCGCGGCGGTGTGAGGAATGCTGCGAGCAAGGCCCGCGCGAGCGCTAAAAAGGCGGCGCACAAGGCTGAAGACGAGTTCCAAGAAATTGATGGCGAGGTTCGCGATTATATCCGCGAGCACCCTCTGGCCGCATGCGGCGCCGCCGTCGGCGCGGGCTTTCTTGGCGCGCTGCTGCTGCGTCGGTAAGTCATGCAAATCCTGCTCATCTTGATCGCCTGCCTGGGCCCCGTGATCGCCGTCATCTTCGGCTGTCACGGGCTCTGGCTCTGGATGGCGGACACCTACTCCGCACCCATCGCCAGCGCCGTGCTGGCGGCGGTGTGGTTGGCCGTCGCGTCGCTGGCGGCGATCACGACGCTGATCCTGCGGGCGCGCAGCCGGCACCGCAAGGAAGCGATCAACGCGGCCGCCGCCGCCAGGGCGCCGACAACGGCCGGTCTTGGCGCAGTTCTGTCGGGTCTGCCTGGAGATTTGGGCGAAGGCCTGCCCATGGCTCTGGCCACGCTTGAACTCGCCATGAAGAAAAAGCCGATCCAGACGACTGCTATTCTGGTCGGATTCGGGGCGATTCTGGGCCGCCAGCCCGGTTCGATCCTGCGCATGGCGCGCATGGCGGCGGCGCAGTAATCTTCTTTCTGAAAATCGATCGCAGGCGGGAACCGCTCCTTTGGTCGAGCGTTTTTTAGAAGCTTCCGGCATTGACGGAAGCTCGAGACCTGCGCCGCGCCGCCGCTTTCCGTCAGCCCCGCCCCCGGACGGCGGCGCGGCGCAGTCTCCCCAACCTCACCCAGCCCCATCAGCCTCACCAGTCGCCGCGACATGGCGTCCGCCGGCCCGGGTCTGTGCGATTGGATCAACGCTCGACGCGCCGCTCTCGCAGCGGCTTTTTTGTGTCGGGTGACTGGTAGTGAAACGCCGCGCGCCGACGCCCCGCTCAGGCCACGAAAAACCCCCGTCCGGAAAGACCGGACGGGGGTTTTACTGAAAATTGTTTATAGGCGGCGCCTAGACCGGAGGCCGGCCCTTCAGGGCGTCGAAAACCGCAGCGAGCACCGCAAGCGCCAGAGCGATGAAGAACAGCCATTTGGCGATCATGGCGGCGGCGCCCGCCAGAACGCCGAATCCCAGAACGGCGGAGATCACGGCGATGATCGCAAAAGCGAAAGCCCATCCGAACATGGCTCAGCCCGCCGCTCTAGCCGGTTCGTCTTCGGAGAAGAACAGCGCCTGGCTGATCGTCGCAGAAACGGTTTCGGGCATGAAAGGCTTGGTGATGAGATAGGTGGGCTCCGGACGCTCGCCGGTGAGCAGGCGCTCGGGATAGGCGGTGATGAAGATCACCGGGGCCGACTGCTCTTTCAGGATATCCTTCACCGCATCAATGCCCGAGCTGTCGTCGGCGAGCTGGATGTCGGCCAGGATCAGGCCCGGCCTGGTCTCGGCGGCGAGCTTCACCGCCTCGTCGCGGGTGCGCGCCACGCCGGTGACCTCATGCTTCATGCCTTCCACGATCGCCTGAATATCCAGCGCGATGATGGGCTCGTCCTCGATGATCATGACGCGCGTGGTCAGACCGCCTTCAAGATCCTGCTGCGCCTTGACCAGAAGCGACTGCGCCTCCTTATCGTCAATGCGCAGGATCTTGGCCGCATCCGCCAGCGAAAATCCTTCCACGGCGGTGAGCAACATGACCTGTCGGGCTTTAGGCGTGATCCGCGACAGGCGCGCGGCGACATTATTGGCGTCGCTGACCTGCTCTTCGCTCATCAGATCCGGCGTCCAGGCCGAATGGAAGAGCTTGTAGATCGCCACGCTGGGCGACAGATCCGTGTCGAAGCTTTCCTCACCCGCGATCACCGCCTCGAGGCAGGCGCGCACCCGCGCGTCGCCGCTCTCCTGAGAGCCGGTCAAAATTCGCGCATAGCGCCGCAGATAGGGGATATGCGGCCGAATGGCGTCAGAAAAACTCATGAATACGTCCCTCCCGGACATTGAACATATGGGTGCTGAACGCGCATGAACGGGGTCAGGTTCCCACGCGCGCGGACGGGCGCTTTCCCTCTGGAACTTAATTATGAAGACCGCGTTTTAAAACTTCAAAGCCAAAAGTCCCGTGGGCGGGGCCGGGCATATTGGTACGAGCAGACGGGTCAGGTTATGGATGGCATGAGTAAAAAGTCGGACAATTTCCAGCCGAAATCACAGGACGCAGAAGCGGCGCGCGAGCGCCAGCGATTGATCGGCCGCAGGCTGCAGACCTTTTTTGACGACACCATTCAGGAAGGCGTGCCTGACGAATTCGCCAAGCTACTCGACCAGCTTGACGAGACGGAGAAGCGCGACACCGAGCATTCGGGCGGTGAAAGCGACGCAAATTCGGGCCAATCCGGAGGGTCGCGCTAATGGATGGTAGTACAAACGACCCCATCGAGGCCCTGCCGACCGCGGAGTTCCGCCAGGAGCTGACGGCGGCGATCCCCTATATGCGCGCCTTCTCGCGAAGCCTGACCGGCAACGAAGCGGCGGCTGACGACCTGACTCAGGACGCGCTGGTGAAAGCCTGGCGCGCGCGCGAGCGCTTCCGCGCCGGAACGAATTTTCGCGCCTGGGTCTTCACTATCGTCAGAAACCAGTTCTATTCCGACCAGCGCCGGTCCTGGCGCCAGGCGCCATGGGATGAGGAAAAGGCCAAGCGCACCCTGTCCGGGCCGCAAGGGCTGGATTCCATGATGGCGCTGGACGAGCTGCGCCGGGCTCTGATCGAGCTGCCCGAGGATCAGCGCGAGGCCATCGTTCTGGTTGGCGCGGGCGGCTTCGCCTACGAGGAGGCGGCCCAGATCTGCGGCTGCGCGGTGGGCACCATCAAGAGCCGGGTGAGCCGGGCGCGCAAGGCGCTGGCGGCCATGCTTGAGGAGGGCGCCGATCCGCTGCCCGACAACAAGAAGGGCCAGACCGCGTCCAACGCCGCCGACCTGCTCATGGCCGAGGTCGACGCTCTGGCCAACGCCGGCCGCAAGGGCTAGACCCGACCGCCGGAGCGTGAGTCGGGGGCGCTGATGGAGTTTAAAGCCAAGCGCGGTTTGCGTGTTCAGCTCGTCGGCGTTCTGGCGCTGGCGCTGAGCCCCTTGCTGATCCTGTCAGCCGTTCAGTCCTTCTTCGAGCTGCGCGACGAGCGCCGCCAGGAGACGATCGCGCTGTATACCACAGCGCTCATCGCCTCGCAGGACCTGGACGCGGCGCTTGAGCGCGCCGGCGGCGTCGCCGCCACCATTTCCTCGCGCAGCTTCGCCTTCCTGATGGATGCGCGCGGCTGCCGCAACGCCGTGCGCCGCATCGCGGAGACTGACGACGTCGTCTCCAATATTGTCCTCATTGATCCTGAAGGCCGCGTCCTTTGCTCGGCGCTGGATCATGACGGCTCGGCCAACGCCGCCGGCGCGCCCTGGTTTGAGCGTCTGAAGAGCGGCGAGGACGGGATCTTTTCATCGGTGAATTACGGCGCCATCTCGCGCCGGCCGATCATCATCGCCGGTCGCCGCATGGACGGGCGCGAGGGCGAGTTTCTCGGCGCGGTGGGGGTGGCGGTGGATTTGCGCGCCGCGGCCCGCCTGCTGCGCGAGGATTTTCTGCCTGAAGGCTCCACGCTTGCGCTGGTGAGCCGGGACGGGGTGGTGCGCCTGTCCGAAGACTCCGTGACCATGCCCGAGTTTGACGATTCCCTGGCTGAAGGCGTGCTGGACATCGCCGAGCAGGGCCGGCCCGTGCGCGTGCCCGGCGAAAATTTCGCGCCGGGCTATGCGGTGATCGCCGCGGCGCTGGTGGAGGGCGAGCTGGGCGTGCTGGTGGCCGCGCCCATGGATGCGATCAACGCCTGGGGCGGGATCACCGTTCTGAGCACGCTCTTGATCCCCACCATCATGTGGCTGATGGCGTTGGCCAGCGTCTGGATCGCCGTGGATATCTTCGTCTTGCGCTGGCTGACTTATCTGCGCCGCATGGCGCGGCTTTACGGTGGCGGCCGCTTTGACCTGCCGGCCCGGCGCGCCAGGACCGCGCCCTATGAGGTGCGCGAGCTGGCCGACACCATGGAGCGCATGGCCGCCTCGCTGGAGCAGCAGACCAAGGAGCTGGAGGACGTGGTGGAGCAGCGCGGCGCCCTGCTGCGCGAGATCCACCACCGGGTGAAGAATAATCTGCAGATCATCGTGTCGCTCTTAAACCTGCAGGCCGGCCGCCTGGAGGACGAGGGCGCGCGCGCCGCGCTCTACGAGGCGCGCCGGCGCATCAACGCCCTCGCTCTGGTCCATCGCAGCCTCTACGAGGCCGAGGACCTGCGCTATGTGAACATGCGCCCCTTCCTGGAAGAGCTGGTGCGCAATCTCGCCGACGTGTCGCGAGTTAGTGATCAGCCGATCACCGCCGAGGTGCGCTGCGAAGAGCTGTCCTTCCCGCCCGACCAGGCCGCGCCGCTGGCGCTGTTCGTCACGGAGGCGATCACCAACGCCTACAAGCACGCCTTCGCCGACCGGGACTCCGGGCGCATCGAGATCGTGCTGTCTTGCGATGACGGCCAGTGCCGCGTGGAGGTCATCGATGATGGTGTCGGCGAGATGGAGAATGCTCGAAGCGGAACCGGATCCTCGCTGATGCGCGCTTTCGCCACCCAGCTGGGCGGAACCGTCGAGCGCGGCGCCGGGGAAAACGGCGGTCATAAAGCGACGCTGCTTTTCTCACGCTAGGTGCGCGCGTTACAGGGCGGGCGTTACAGGCCGGACGCCCCCTTGACGGGGCGAATCGCATTGCGTGCGCCGCGGAACCCTCCGCTCGCGCCCGGCGTTTGTGGTGGAGGTCTAATCAATGGAGGTTTTTATGAAAGTACTCATCGCAACGATCTTCTCGCTGGTCTTTCTGACGCTGGGCGGCTGCAACACCATTGACGGCTTTGGCCGCGATGTGGAACGCACGGGCGAAGCCATTGAAGACGCCGCCGACTAAGGGCCATAACCGGCCCGTAACCGGATCTGGACGACAGCGACGCAGAGTGTTCTCCCGTGACAAAAGACACTGAGAAAAACGATGTGCTTGAGGAGCGCCGCAAAGCCAAACCCGGCGAGCGCGGCCTCCTCGACGAGCTCGAGGACGGGCAAAGTACGACCCGTCTGGCGATGGTGCTGGCCGCTGCGGCTCTTGGCGCCGCGGCGCTCGTGGCCATCATCATGGGCTAGCGGTCCGCGCTAGACTCCCGATGCGGTCAGCAGCGCGAGCGCCACCAGCGCGGCGGCTGCGACCGCCTTCAACCAGGCCGACCGGGCGAGCGCGGGCAACATCCCCGCTCCGGCGCCGAGCGCGATCAGCGCCGGCGCCGTGCCCAGGCCGAAACCGGCCATCACCAGAGCGCCCTGCGCCGCAGAGCCCGAAAGCCCGGCGTAGAAAGTGGCCAGATACACCATGGCGCACGGCGTCAGACCCCAGGCGAGTCCCAGCCCCGCCGCGCCGAAGCGATGCAAATGATGAAGCCGGCGCGTCAAGGGCGCGCTCGCCCGCGCCGTCAGCGCGCCCAGACGCCCTCCGAACAGCGGAATCTCCAGCACTGTCAGCGCAGCCGCGACCAGCACCAGCGCGGCCAGATAGCGCGCGAGCATCCGCAGGGCCGGGCCCGGACCGGCTTCCGAAACTCCCCATCCCAGCGCGCCTGCCACGGCGCCCAGAGCGACATAGACGACGATGCGCGCGGCGCTCGCTTCGCCGATGAGTCGTGCGCGCCCCAGCGCCGCACGCCAGGGCGGCGCGCCGTCTTCGCCGGTGCGCAGGGCGATCGCCGCGGCGATCCCGCCGCACATGGCCAGGCAGTGGGCCGAGCTCGACAGGCCCGCGATCAGGCCGGCCAGGAAGTCCAGCTCCATGCGTCCGCCCAAAGTCGGCGTGATTTCCATCCCCGGGTGTGTCAACGTGTCGCCTCATCCCGGCTTGAAAGCTGGCGGGCGCCGCCGAAAGCGCCGAATTCCTTTAAGCCAAGCCATACCATGGAGCTGGCGGGCGGCTTTCCTGACCTGATGAAATCAGGCGTGAGGCATATTGACCTACTTCCCATGGGAGTATTTACCCGCAAAGAGACAACGGACTTCGATACCGAACGCTCATGGAGGGGCGAATGACCGCGCTGGCGGCAGACAAAAGAACCGGCTTCGACGCCAACGCAATGGTGGTGACGGGCCTTTGCGCCGTGGGGGCGTTGTGGGCGCTGATTTCAGCCGCCGACGGCGCGGACGCGGCGATGCGCACGCACGCCTGGGTGATCGGGTCGGGCTTCCTTCTGGGCCTGATCGGCATGGTTGGTGTGTATTCCTCCAACGGCGTGCTGAACGACAAGACCCAATACGCTGAAAACGTCATCAAGTACGGCGTCATCGCCTCCATGTTCTGGGCCATCGCCGGCCTTTTGGTGGGTGTGATCATCGCCACCCAGCTCGCCTTCCCGGCGCTGATGTCCTGGGACGCGCTGCCGCAGGTCAATTTCGGCCGCCTGCGCCCGGTTCACACCAGCGCGGTGATCTTCGCCTTCGGCGGCAACGTGCTCATCGCCACCAGCTTCTACGTGGTCCAGCGCACCTGCCGGACCCGGCTGGCGGGCGGGATCTGGCCGTGGTTCGTGTTCTGGGGCTATCAGCTTTTCATCGTGGTCGCGGCCACCGGCTATCTTCTGGGCATCACCCAGGGCCGCGAATACGCCGAGCCTGAGTGGTACGCCGATCTGTGGCTGACGCTGGTGTGGGTCGCCTATCTGGTGATCTTCCTCGCGACGCTGATGAAGCGCAAGGAACCCCACATCTATGTGGCCAACTGGTTCTATCTCGCCTTCATCGTGACCATCGCGATGCTCCACGTGATCAACAATCTGGCGATGCCGGTCTCGATGTTCGGATCGCGCAGCTTCTCCCTCTTCGCCGGGGTGCAGGACGCCCTGACCCAGTGGTGGTACGGCCACAACGCGGTGGGCTTCTTCCTCACCGCCGGCTTTCTGGGGATCATGTACTACTTCATCCCCAAGCGGGCCGAGCGGCCGGTCTTCTCCTACCGGCTTTCGATCATCCACTTCTGGGCGCTGATCTTCATCTATATCTGGGCGGGGCCCCACCACCTTCACTACACTGCGCTGCCCGAATGGGCGCAGACGCTGGGCATGACTTTCTCGGTGATCCTGTGGATGCCCAGCTGGGGCGGCATGATCAACGGCCTGATGACGCTGTCGGGCGCCTGGGACAAGCTGCGCACCGATCCCGTTATCCGCATGCTGGTGGTGTCTGTGGCGTTCTATGGCATGTCCACCTTTGAAGGCCCGGTCATGGCCGTGCGGGCGGTGAACTCGCTCTCCCACTACACCGACTGGACCATCGGCCACGTGCACTCCGGCGCACTGGGCTGGGTCGGCTTCATCAGCTTCGGGGCGCTCTACTGCCTGGTGCCGTGGCTGTGGAAGCGCAAGGGCATGTATTCGCGCGCCCTGATCGAGTGGCACTTCTGGATCGCGACGCTGGGCATCCTGCTCTACATCACGTCCATGTGGGTCTCGGGCATCATGCAGGGCCTGATGTGGCGAGCCTATAACGAGCTCGGCTTCCTGGAATACTCCTTTGTGGAGACCGTGGAGGCGATGCACCCCTACTACAATATCCGCGCGCTTGGCGGGCTGATGTACCTGGCCGGAGCTCTGCTCATGGCCTGGAACGTCTACAAGACCATCAAGGGCGATGTGCACGAAACCCAGGACGAGGTTCAGCCCCAGTCCGCCGCCATCTCGCCGGCCGAGTAAGGGGAGAGACACTCATGGCTCAGAAAACCAATCCGATCTGGGGCTGGCACAAGAAAGTGCTGGAGAAGAACTCCATCATGCTCACCGCCGGCGTCCTTATGGTCGTCTCCATCGGCGGGCTGGTGGAGATCGCCCCCCTCTTCTATCTCGACGAGACCATCGAGGAGGTGGAGGGCGTGCGCCCCTACGCCCCCCTCGCGCTGATGGGCCGCGACATCTATATCCGAGAGGGCTGCTATACCTGCCATTCGCAGATGATCCGCCCCTTGCGCGACGAGGTGGAGCGCTACGGCCACTACTCGCTGGCGGCCGAGAGCATGTACGACCATCCCTTCCAGTGGGGCTCCAAGCGCACCGGGCCGGATCTGGCGCGGGTCGGCGGCAAGTATTCCGATGAATGGCACCGCGACCACATGCGCGATCCGCGCTCTGTGGTGCCGGAATCCATCATGCCGCCCTACGCCTTCCTGGAGACTACGCCGCTGGAGATCGACACCGTGGAGGGCCGCATGCGCGCCCTGTTGCGGGTCGGCGTGCCCTATGACGAGCACGACCGGATGGAGCACGCGGTGAGCGACGTCCACACCCAGCTTGATCCCTACGCGTCCGACTATGACGCCTTCCTGGAACGCTATCCCGGTGCGCCGATCCGCGATTTCGACGGTGATCCGGACATGGTCAGCGAGCTCGACGCCCTCATCGCCTACCTGCAGGTGCTCGGCACCATGGTGGATTTTTCCACCTATGAAGCCGAGGCCGACGAGAATCTGAGATAGCCATGTACGACTCGCTATCCAATTTCGCCCAGACCTGGGGGATGATCATCTTCATCGTCCTGTTCGCGGCCGCCGCCGTGTACGCCTTCTGGCCGAAAAACCAGGACAAGTTCGACGAGGCCGCGCGCGTCCCGCTGGAGGACGCCGACCGCCCCGCCGCCGCTGAAGACCGCTCGTCCGGCGCAGACAAGGACCGCAGCCATGACTGACGAAACCGGCAAGACGCCAGAGTCCGACTCCCCTCAGTCGGAAACCCGCGAAGTCGACCTGTATTCCGGCGTCGAGACCACCGGCCATGAATGGGACGGGATCAAGGAGCTGGACAATCCGCTGCCGCGCTGGTGGCTGTGGATTTTCTACGCGACGATCGTGTGGGCGGTGATCTATATGATCTTCATGCCCGCCATCCCCGCCCCGCCGGGCTTTGACGGCCATACCCAGGGCCTGCGTAATCACTCAGAGCGCGCGAATGTCGCCGCGGCGCTCACCGATCTGCAAGCCTCGCGCGGGCCCATGTTCGAGCGCCTGCAACAGGCCGCCGACACGGGCGGGATCTCCGCCATCGAAGCCGATCCGGACTTGCTGACCTTTGCGCTGGCCGCCGGGGAAAGCGCGTTCGGGGATAATTGCTCCACCTGCCATGGCCGCGGCGCCCAGGGCGCTGTCGGCTATCCCAACCTGAACGACGATGTCTGGCTGTGGGACGGCACGTTCGAGGGCATTCAGGTGACGCTGCAGCATGGCATACGCTGGGAGGCCGATCCCGACACGCGCTTCTCCCAGATGCCGGCCTACGGCCAGGACGGAATTCTGTCGCGCGGCGAAATCGCGGCGGTGGCCAATTATGTTCTGACCCTGTCGGACATGGTCGAATCCACTGAAGACGGCCGCACCACCGGCGCAGAGATCTTCAACCAGCAATGCTCCAGCTGCCACGGGGTGAATGGCATGGGCGACCGCGCCATCGGCGCGCCCAACCTCGTCGACCGCGTCTGGCTCTACGGCTCCACCGAGGAGGCCGTGCGAGCCACGATCCATCGCGGCCCCTATGGCGTGATGCCGGCCTGGAGCGAGCGGCTGGAGCCTGAAGAGATCACGGCGCTGGCCGCCTATGTCTATCTTTTGGGCGGCGGGGAGCCCGAAGCTTTCACCGAAGCCGCCCTCGACATCAACGGCGCCGCCGGTCAGTAGGGCGAAAATTAGCGCAGGTCTCGGCGCTCCCTCTCTCCCTGCCCTCAAGGGGAGGGATGAGCGTCAAGCTGACGATATTGGATCACACCGCCTCCTGGAGAGGTAAGAACGGACCATGGAGCTCATCAGGAACCGGCCGGCCCCGGCGGGCGAATCCGCCCCGGGCGTGGAGCGTCACGACGCCGAGGCGGTGAACTCGCCCAGCCGGCGCGAGCTGTATCACAAGCGTGAGCCGATCTATCCCAAGCTGGTCAAGGGCAAATTCCGCTCGGCCAAGTGGATCTTCATGATCCTGGCGCTGGGCGCATATTATCTGATCCCGTTCCTCCGCTGGGACCGGGGTCCGGGCGCGCCGGACCAGGCGGTGCTGGTCGATTTCGCCCATACACGCTTCTATTTCTTCTTCATCGAGCTGTGGCCCCAGGAGGTGTTCTACATCACCGGCCTTCTGATCCTGGCCGCGCTGCTGCTGTTTCTCGTCACCGCCCTGTTTGGCCGGGTGTGGTGCGGCTATGCCTGCCCCCAGACGGTGTGGACCGACCTCTTCATCGCCGTGGAGCGCCTGTTCGAGGGCGACCGCAACAAGCGCATCAAGCTGGATCGCGCGCCGTGGAGCGCCGACAAGGCCTGGCGCAAGATCGGCAAGCATGGCGTCTGGCTCGTGATCGCGGCGGCCACGGGCGGCGCCTGGATTTTGTATTTCCACGACGCCTTCGATCTGCTGCACGATTTCTTCACCGGCCAGGCGCCGCTCACCAGCTACATCTTCTGCGGCGTCCTCACCTTCACCACCTACACGCTGGCCGGAACCATGCGCGAGCAGGTGTGCACCTATATGTGCCCCTGGCCGCGCATTCAGGCCGCCCTCACCGATGAGGAAGCGCTCAACGTCACCTACCGGGTTGATCGCGGCGAGCCGCGCGGGCCTCACAAGAAGAACGAAAGCTGGGAAGGGCGCGGCGACTGCATCGACTGCAAGGCCTGCGTGGCGGCCTGCCCGGTGGGCATCGATATCCGCGAGGGTGCGCAGCTGGAATGCATCGGCTGCGCCCTGTGCATCGACGCCTGCGACGAGATCATGGTGAAGGTGGACCGGCCCAAGGGGCTGATCGCCTATGACACCGATCTCAACATCCAGCGCCGGATGAAGGGCGAAAAGCCGCGCTTCAACTTCCTGCGCCCGCGCGTGGTGCTCTACGCCGCATTTATCGTCGGCGTTGCCGGGCTCATGGTGTTCGGACTGGCGAGCCGGTCGGAGCTGGAGCTCAATTCAGGCCGGGACCGCAATCCCAATTACGTGACCCTCTCGGACGGCACGGTGCGCAACGGCTACACCATCACGGTCCTCAACAAGGCAGGCGAGCAGCGCACCCTCGATGTGGCGGCCCAGAGCGATCCGCTGATGGGCATGCGCATCATCGGGGCCCGTGAGGAGACGCCGACCCGCGTCACCGTGGGACCGGACATGACACAGGATTATCGCGTCTTCCTGTCCCTGCCCGAAGCCGGCGTGGACGGGCCCAGCGAGGCGGTGCTGTTCACCGTCACCGATATTGAAACCGGAGAGACCGCTCAGTCGGACTCGGTTTTCCAGACCGGAGAGTCACGATGAGCCCGAATCCTTCGAACGGCGACTGGAACGATGTGTACGAGGGCCCGGCGCGGTTCACGATCAAGGGCTGGCACGTACTGGTTGGCATGATCGCGTTCTTCGCGCTGATCATCTGCGTCAATGTGGTCTTCATCACCCTGGCTTTGCGCAGCTTTCCCGGCGAAGAGACGCGGCGCTCCTATGTGCAGGGGCTGGCCTATAACGAGGTTATCGCCGAGCGCGAAGCCCAGGCGGCGCTGGGCTGGACGGCCACCGCGAACCTCACCCAGACCCAGGTTCTTGTGCGCATCACCGACGCCGATGGCGCACCCGTCTCCGCCCTTGCGCTCACCGGCGTCCTGCAGCACCCGGCCGACATGGATCTTGATCGCGCCCTCGCCTTTGAAGAGCTGCGCCCCGGCGTCTACGCCGCCGACGCTCAGGGCGTGGCCGAAGGCCAGTGGCGCCTTACCGCCGAGGCCGAAGGGGAGACGCCCTTCGTTCTGGAGCGCGAGCTGTGGCGGCGTTAGAGGGTGATCAGGCGAAGTGGGACCCGGTTCGCCGGTCCGATCACCCGGCCACGACGGGTGACGCAGGATATCCCGCACGCGAGGAGGCGGGCGCCCATGTGCGCCTGACCGACGCCGCTCAGGGTCTCAAATCACTTGATCTGGCTGTAGAGGGCGCGCGCTGCGCCGCCTGTATACAGAAGATCGAGGGCGCCCTTTTCAAGATGGACGGGGTGAAGCAGGCCCGGCTCAATCTCTCCACCGGGCGCCTGGCCGTGCGGTTCTTCGGCGCCGATGAGCGCGCCGGTGACTTTATCGAGGCGCTGGACGCGCTAGGCTATCCCGCCCGGCCCTATGCGGCTGAAACGGTGAAAGACGCCCAGTCCGCTGAGGAGAAACGCCTCCTGCGTGCGCTGGGCGTCGCCGGCTTCGCCATGATGAACGTCATGCTTCTGTCCATCTCGGTCTGGGCCGGTGACGGCGAGATGGATCTCGCCACCAAGACGCTGATGCACTGGATCTCCGGGCTGATCGCCCTGCCCGCCGTGGCCTATTCCGGCGCGCCCTTCTTCGGCAGCGCGTTGAAGAGTCTGCGCGCCCGTCAGGTCAATATGGACGTACCGATCTCGCTGGCGGTGCTGCTGGCCTGCCTCCTGTCGATCTACGAGACCGCCATGGGCCATGGCGAGGCGTATTTTGACGCCGCGGTCATGCTGCTGTTTTTCCTGCTCATCGGGCGCTGGCTTGATGTGCGCCTGCGCGCCCGCGCCGGCCAGGCCGCGCGCGATCTCGCCGCCCTGCAGGCGCGCATCGCCCATCGCATCGACGCAGATGGCCACGTGAAGGCCGTGCCCGCCGCCGATATCCGACCCGGCGATCGCCTGCTGGTCCAGCCCGGCGAGCGCTTTGCGGTGGACGGGATCATCGTGTCGGGGCAAGGCCCGGTGGACGCGAGCCTCGTCACCGGCGAAACCGCGCCGCTGGATCTCAAACCGGGGGGCGAAGCGTGGTCGGGCATGGTCAATCTCTCCCGGCCTCTAACCCTTGAGGCCACCGCCGCCAGCGCAGACTCGCTGCTGGCGGAAATCGCGCGTCTGGTGGAGGCCGGCGAACAGTCACGGTCGAAATATGTGCGCTACGCCGATCTGGCGGCGCGCGCCTATGTGCCGGCCGTCTTCGCCATGGCGGGGCTGACGCTTGCAGGCTGGCTGGTGGTGGGCGGCTCGCCCCACACGGCCGTGATGAACGCCATCGCCGTGCTGATCATCACCTGCCCCTGCGCCATGGCGCTGGTGGCCCCTGCAGTGCAGGTGGTGGCGTGCGGGCGCCTGTTTCAGGACGGCGTTCTGGTGAAATCCGGCGACGCGCTGGAGCGGTTGGCCGACGCCGACTACGCCCTGTTCGACAAGACCGGCACGCTCACCGAGGGCAAGCCGGCGCTGGTCAACGCGGACGCTGTCACTCCTGAAGACCTCGCTCTGGCTGCACAGCTCGCCCGGGGGTCCCGCCATCCGCTGTCCAGAGCTGTCGCACGCGCCGCCGAGCAGGCGCTGGGCCCCGGCGCCGTCGCCGACGATGTGCGCGAAGAGGCCGGCGGCGGTCTCAGCGCCGTGATTCAGGGCGTGCCCTTACGCTTTGGATCGGCCAGCTTCACCGGCGCCGACCTCGCCGCCGACGTCGCACCCGCCGGCGACGCCGCGCTGGAAGCCTGGCTCGCCGTGGAGGGCCGCGCGCCGGTGCGCTTCATCTTCGCCGACCGCCTGCGCGAGGGCGCAGCCGACGCGGTCGCCGCGCTGCGTGCGCGCGGCCTGCCCGGAGAGATGCTGTCCGGCGACCGGCCCGCGCCCGTCGCCGAAGCCGCCGCCGCGCTGGGACTGGAGCGGTTCAGCGCCGGACTGAAACCCCAGGACAAGATCGCCCGCATCGAAGCGCTGAAGGCCGAGGGCCGCAAGCCGCTCATGGTGGGCGACGGGATCAACGACGCGCCCGCCTTGAGCGCCGCCTATGTCTCGATCTCCATGGGCTCGGCGGCGGATATCTCCCGCTCGGCGGCCGATCTGGTGATTCAGGGCGACCGGCTCGACTCGCTGGTGCGCGCCCGCGATGTCGCCCGGGCGTCCAGATCGCGGATGATGGAGAATTTCGCGCTGGCGAATATCTATAACGCCATCGCCGTGCCGCTGGCCGTGTTCGGCCTGGTGGATCCGCTGGTGGCGGCGCTGGCCATGTCCAGTTCCTCCATTGTGGTGATGCTCAACGCCCTTAGGCTGGCGCGCGCATGACCGCGATGCTCTGGCTCATCCCTGCGGCGCTGTTTCTGGGCGCGCTGGGCCTTCTGGCCTTCCTCTGGTCCACGCGCGCGGGCCAGTATGATGACTTGGAGGGCGCGGCGGAGCGCATCCTCATGGATGATGACGGGCCCATCGTGGATGAGGATGAGGACTGACGCGCACTCTGAAAAAGCGGAACGCGGTTTTCAGATCAATTGCGCGCTCAAAAAAGGACTTACTAGGCCGTTGCGCTGGCGTGGGCGCTGGCCCAGGCCCACTGGAAATTATACCCGCCCAGCCAGCCGGTGACGTCGACGCATTCGCCGATGAAGTAGAGCCCCGGCGCATGGCGGCTCTCCATAGTTCGCGAGCTCAGCGCGTCGGTATTGATCCCGCCGCGCGTCACCTCGGCGGTGCGCCAGCCCTCGGTCCCCGCCGGCGTCAGGACCCAGCGCGACAACGCTGCGGCAGTCTCCTCCAGCAGCGCATTGGACGCATCGGCCAGACGCTGAACGCCCGGCAGCCGGCCGGTCTCGCTGAGCATCTCCACCAGCCGGCGCGGCCACACGGTCTCGAGCGCGCTGGCCAGCGACTTCATCGGGTGACCGGCTTTGAGACGCTTCAGGAGCCCCGCCCCGTCACCCCCGGCGAACAGATCGACGCTCACCGGCGCACCTTCGCTCCAGTAGCTGGAGACCTGAAGCACGGCGGGGCCGGAGAGGCCTCGATGGGTGAACAGCATCGCCTCGTCGAACACCGCCCCGCCCGCCTCGGCTCGCACCGGGCACGCGACGCCGGAAATGGCGGCGAAGCGGTCCTTCGCCTCACCCTCGAAGATGAACGGAACCAGCGCTGCAGCGGGCGTTTCCACGACATGGCCGAAGCGCCGGGCGAGGTCATAGGCGAAGCCCGTGGCGCCCATTTTCGGGATCGAAAGCCCGCCGGTCGCCACAATCACCCGCTCACAGTTCACCGCTCCTGAAGGGGTCGTGACGCGCCAGCCTCCACCGTCCTGCGACACATCCTCGATTCGCGTATTCATGCGGATTTCGCCTGCGCCATTATGGACTTTGGCGATGAGCATCTCGATGATCGCGCCCGATTTCTGGTCGCAGAACAGCTGACCCAGCGTCTTTTCATGCCAGGTCAGGCCATGGCGCGTCATCAGATCGCAGAACTCCGCCGGCGTGTAGCGCGCCAGGGCCGATTTGGCGAAGTGCTTGTTTGCACTGATGAAACGGTCCGGTGCGGTGTGGATATTCGTGAAATTGCACCGTCCGCCGCCGGAAATGCGCACCTTCTCGGCGGGCTTTTTGGCATGGTCCAGCACCAGCGCCCGCCGGCCCGTCTTGCCGGCGAGCCCGGCATGGAACAGGCCGGCCGCCCCGGCGCCGATCACCACATCATCAAAGGTCTCGCTCATGGGGCAAAGCCATGGCGGCAAACCCCGCCGGGGGCAAGCCTCCTGTCAGCCCTGACAGGCTCTTCGAGCGCTCAGGCGTCCAACTCTTCATAATGGCGGAACACACCGTCCTTGTTGAAGCCCTGACGCCGTTCCGAGCTACGGTAGGCGGCGATGCGCGGGCGCTGCATCACTGTTCGCGTGAGGGTCGCGACCCGATCAGCTTCGCTCAAGGCGTCCTCCATGGCGTTGGGGAAGGCGTAGTCCAGCCCCTCCACGCAATGGGCCAGCGAGATGTCTGCATAGCTCAGCCGGCCGCCCGCGAGTTGGCCGTCGCCTTGCGGATTCTTGGCCAGAATCTGCTCGAACCAGGTGAGGAATTTGGGGATTCGCTTGGTGCGGAAGACCTCGGCGGCCTCCTGCGCGGCGTCTTTCTGGTCCTCGTAATACAGCGTGGCCGAGACCGGATGGTGCACATCATGGGCCTCCACCGTGAGATCGGCGATGGTGAGGGCGCATTGCAGGGCGAAGCGCCGCTCGGCCTCGTAGTCGGGCGACAGGTCGAGGCGAGCGCCCAGATATTCGCAAATCAGCGGCGTCTGAGCGATCAGCGTCTCGCCATGCCTCAGGAAGGGCGGCGCGAACGGGGTGTGATGCAGACCCTCATCGCCCAGAATCTGCGACAGCTCCGGCTCGCCCTCGGGCGCGCCCTCCAGCTCCACATCGGTCCAGTCGGCGGCCCCTTCGGCCAGCACCAGGCGGACATATTCACCGCGCCCCGGCAGGCCGGCCCAGTAGTACAAAAGATATTCACTCACGCGGAACCCCGATTGCAGCTTCAGGGTATAACCCTGCGGCGCCAAGCCGGTTGCGTCAAAGGCAGCCGTAAGAGGCCTCGATCAGCGCCTGCGCGCGCGTATCGCCCACCAGAACGTCCATCTGTCGGTTCATCACATAGGCGCCGGACAGCCCGGCTTCGGGATCGGCGAACCCGCATGAGCCGCCAAAGCCGTAATGGCCCACCGCGTGGGGCTGCGGCCCGAAAGCCCGGCTGCCGCGATTGATCATCACCCCGGCGCCGAAGGCCAGATCAAAGGGCAGGACTCGGTCTTCGCCTGCAACGCGCTGTTTCATCGCGTCTTTCAAAACGCTCGCGGAGACGAACGACTCGCCGTCGAGCAGGCCGCCGGTGGCGAAGGGCGCCATGAGCCGGGCGACAGCGCGCGCCGTGCCGTGGCCGTTCGCCGCCGGCAGTTCGGCCGACCGCCAGGCTGCGGCGCCGCGCCGGCCCGGCGAGGACCAGGGCTTCATGAAGGCCATTTCCTTGGCCGGATTGATCTTTCCCAGATCAGGCGCGCGCGGCGGCAGGACATGCTCGGCGGCGCGGGCGTGATCGCTCTCGTCCACCCCGATATGAAAATCGATCCCGCGCGGTCCGCAGATCACATCGCGTAAGATCCCGCCCACAGTGCGGCCCTTTTCATCGGCGCGGCGCACCACCGCATCGGCCAGAACGCCAAAGCTGATGGGGTGATAGCCCGAGCCCTCGCCCAGCGGCCAGACCGGCGCCATGGCCGCAAAGCGCGCTTCCATGACCTCGCGGTCAAACCAGTCGGACGGGTCCATTTCCTGGTCATAGCCCGGCAGGCCAGCCTGGTGGGACAGGGCCTGGGCCAGCGTCACCGCGCCTTTGCCCGCTTGAGCGAACTCCGGCCAGATCTCGGCGACCGGCGCGTCATACTCAAGCCGCCCCTGGTCCACCAGCCAGGCCACAACCAGCGCGGTGACCGCCTTGCCGGTGGAGAAGACCGGCACGATCGTGTCCTCGCCCCAGGCGCGCTCTTTCTTGCGGTCGGCGTATCCGCCGCGCAGATCGACGAGCATTTCGCCGTCGCGGATCAGGGTGAACGCCGCGCCAAGCTCGCCGCGCTCGGCGAAATTGGCGTCGAAGGCCTCGCGGACCGGTTCAAAACCGGGCGCGACATGGCCGGAAACAGGGGTGTCTGTGCTCATGGGGACGCGGGATACGCGCTTGCGGCGGTGCGTTCAAGCGCCGCCCGGTCTCAACCCGGTCCGGGTACGCCGTCAGGCGAAGATCGCCATGCGCAGGCCGCGCCCGTCCCGGGGCGGCGTCTGCGGCAGCTGCAGGTTCACGCCCGCCGCAATGCGCCGCGCGGTGAGGGCGCACAGCCCGGCGTCGATGAGATCATCGGGGGCGCAGGTCTTGCGCGAGAACGGATGCGGCTCGAACACCGCGCGCGGCAGGCCGTGGGCCTCCAGAAGGGTCAGGCGCTCGGCGCGCCCCTCGGGCGTGCGCTTGGGGTGGACGGCCGGCGCGCCGCTTACGGCCGCGAAGATCAGCTCGGGATGGCTTTCAAACACCACGCCCTCAAGATCAGCGGCCATGATCGCATCTACCTCGCGCAGCTTGGGGAACAGATTCCACGCCTGTTTGGTCAGGCCCGGCCCGCCTTCGGCCCGGTTCGCGGCCATGGCCTCCTGATAGCCCTTCGTTGAAAGCGCCGCCCTGAGCGGGCTTGAAAACACGCTGGAGCGGCGCGGCCCCAGAAGCGCGCGCGCCTCGCGCTCGCAGGCCCGGCCTCCGGTCGATGACGGGGTGTCTTCAAAGCCGATGGGCATGTCCACGGCGATGATCTGGGCTTTGGTCGCCAGAATGTCTTCAAACCGCTCAAACACTTGCGCGCGCGGCGGTTCGACCCCGTAAAGATCCACGCTCACCGTCGCCCAGCCGCCGGGCGCGCCGTCCACGCCGGTCACCCAGACCGGTTCGATATCGCCCACCGGCGTGCGGCGGATGTGGGCCTCGGACGGGCTGGCGTGGGTGTGAGGAGCGCTGTGCGGCAGGATCAGCTCGTCGCGGCCGGCGCGCCGCGCCGAGTCCAGCGCCAGCCAGACCCGCGTCGCTGCGCCGTGGGCGGCTTCAGGCCAGAGGGTTCCGGTGAGATGGCGCGACAGGGCGGTGGCCGCGAACAGATCGCCGGTGCCGTTGGGCGCGGGATCGATGCGGTCCGAGCTCACCCGCCAGATATGACTGGGCGTGACGACCAGCGCGCCGATGCGCGTCTTTGTATCACGGGCCGAGGTGACCAGCGCCGCCGGCGCCAGGGCGCGCGCCGCCTCGGCGATTGCGGTGTCGCCAGTGAGGGTCCGGCCTGTGAGCCAGGACAGCTCGAACAGGTTCGGGGTGATGATGTCGGCCAGAGGGATCAGATGATCGCGGATCGCCGCCGCAGTCTCCTCAGGGATGTAAAGCCGGCCGCCCGCGTCGCTGGCGTCCCCGCTCCCGTCGCCCAGAATCGGGTCGACCATCACGGTGAGATGGGGGTTTCTCCGCCTGGCCTCCGCCACAAAGGCCGCCGCCGCCTCCACCTGATCCGGCTCGCGAAAATAGCCGGTGAGAATCGCGCTGGCGGCCTCAACCCGGCCCTGGTCAGTCATCGCGGCCAGTGTCGTGCTGAGCATCTGCGCCGTGACCGACCCGCCGCCGGGGGCGCCCTGGCCTGGATGGCGGCCCATGATCACGGTGGGGACGAGCTCGGTGCGGAACCCGTCGCGCTCCAGAGCGGCGGCGGTCAAACCTCCGCCGACCCGCGCGCCGGACACGAGGGAGCTGAGGATGATGACGGAGCGTTCGCGCATGCTGGTCAAGGCCATGAGCGTCTTGTAAGCCTTCTGGCGATGACTGACGAGACCGCTCCGCCGCGCCTTTTGCGCTCGGCCCTGTTCGTGCCGGGCGACAAGCCGCGCGCCATCGAGAAAGCGCCCGGCCTGCCCGCCGACGCGCTGATGCTGGATCTGGAAGACGCCGTGGCGCCTCAGAAGAAGTCCGACGCCAGGGCGGCGGCGCCTGAGGGAATCGAGGCGTTCAAGGCCGCGGGCCGCTTCGCCGTGCTGCGCATCGCCGCCCCCGACGCGCCGCAACTGGCTGAAGACGTAGCTGCTGCGGCGAAGGCTGCCCCTGACGCGGTGCTAATCGCCAAGCTGGAAAGCGTGGAAGGCCTCGCCGAGGTTCGCGGCCTGCTCACAGAGGCCGGCTGGTCGGGCCCGCTCTGGGCGATGATCGAGACGCCGCGCGGGATTCTGGCGCTTGAACGCCTCGCCGCGCGCTCGGATGCGCTGGGGCTTCAGGCGGTGATCGCGGGTACGAATGATCTGGCTGAGACCCTGCGCCTGCCGGAAGGACCGGGCCAGCGCGCGGCCTTGCAGCCGCATCTGGCGCGCCTGGTTCTGGCCGCGCGCGCGGTGGGCGTGGCTGTGCTGGACGGGGTCTATAACGCCTATACCGACGCTGAAGGGTTCAAGGCCGAGGCTGTGGCCGGCCGGGCGCTGGGGTTTGACGGGAAGAGCCTCATTCATCCAGGCCAGGTGGCGCCGGCCAACGCCGCCTTCGCGCCCTCGCCGGCTGAAATCGCATGGGCCGAAAAGGTCGTGGCCGCGTTTGAAAGCCCTGAGAACGCAGGCTTGGGCGCCGTCCCGCTGGACGGTCGCATGGTCGAGCACATGCATCTCAAATCCGCGCGCGCCGTGCTGGCCGCCGCGGGCCCGGATGCGCGTTAGGACAAGAGGTAAGGTAATGGAATTCTGGCATAATCCGCGCTGCACCAAATCACGCCAGGCGCTGGCGCTGCTACGCGAAAAGGGGATCGAGCCGCAGGTGCGCGAGTATCTGAAAAACCCGCCCTCAACCGCCGAGCTTGAAGACATCGCGAAAAAGCTGCGCCTGTCCTCGCCGCGCGATATGATGCGCACCAAGGAAGCCGCCTACAAGGAGGCCGGCCTGAAGGACGTGGACGAGGACGCCGCCCTGTTTCAGGCCATGGTCGATGAGCCCAAACTTATCGAGCGGCCGATCCTTGTGAACGGGCCCAAGGCCGCCATTGGCCGGCCGACGGAGGCGATCCTGAACGCGGTCTAGCACCGCTGGTCTGGGGGGAGCGGGTGGACGAGATTGGGGTGATTGCAGGCCTGTCGCTGCTGGGCGCGCTGGCGCTGGGCGTGCCGCTGCGCCTGTTCGGCTGGCGCGCAGTGTGGGGCGGATTTCGCGCTTTCCTCGGATTTCTCAGGCGCCACCGCTGGCGCGCGCTCCTGATCCTGCTGATCGGCGCGATCGCCGGTCTGTGGACCTTTGATGCGGCCCGCCAGCTGCTGTTCGGGCTGTTTTTTCGCTAGCGTTCGGACGCTAGTTCAGCCGCGCCGCCGCCAGGATGCGTCCGCCGGGACCGTCCTGGATCAGGATCGCGCTGGCTTCGTCCTCATTCACCGGGTCGAGGCTGACGGTCATGCCGCCGCCGGTCCAGTCGCCAAGCGCCGTGACCGCGGACGCCATGTTGAAATGCTCCATCTCGCGGCCGGCGTTGGCGCCGCCGCCGATCTGGCGCGTCACCGCGCCGGGGGCATAGTCCACGCGCCAGATTTGCGCCGGGGTTGCGCGCGGCGGACCGTCAAGGCGCACCACGCCGCCCCCGATGGCGATCACCGGGGGCAGAGGCTCGGCGCCGGCCATGGCGCCGCGCACGGTCTCGGCGGAAAAGCGCATCTTTTCGGGCGCGCCGTTGATCACGAAATGGGGGGTGTAGACCCGCATCGCCTCGCCGGCGTCTACATAGGCCTGCTGGCGCGCCATGAATTCAGGACGCGCATACTCGTCCGCCCAGCCATACATGTCCCAGTAGCCGACCCCGTAGGCGATGGCGATCACGTCGTCCTCGCCGCCGATCTCCTCAAGCAGCGCGTTCGCGTCCGGGCACATGGGGCAGCCCTGGCTGGTGAACAGCTCCACCACCACCGACCCGCGCGACGGCGCAGCCGTCTCTCCCTCGGGCGTGGGCTCGACTTGGGAGAACAGGGCGGCGAGCAGCGACAGAAGCTTGATCATGGACTGGACATAGCCGTTTGCGATCGCGCCGTGAAATCACAGGCGCGTTAGAACCGGCGGGTTAGAGCGGATGTGAGGCGCGCATTCAGGCCTTCTCCGCCTCGGCGTCTTTCGTCTCGCCGCCGTCACCCCCCTTATCGTCGCCTGGCTCACTGGCGTATTTCAGGGTGAGGGGCAGGTTGGCGAGCACGAACACGAAGAAGAGCGGGTAGACGCCGAAGAAGCGGAAATTCACCCAGAAGCCTTCGGTCAGCTCGAGCCATTCAAACCAGCGCGCATCGGGGGTCACCACCGAGTCGGTGATGTGGCGCCACAGGACTTCGTTGATCAGGGCCAGAACCGCGAAGAAGATCGCCCAGCGCACCCCGAGCATGAACCAGATCCGCTCCGGCATCGCGAAGATGGTCCCGAACAGATATTTCCAGACATTGAAGCCCAATGCGAAACAGATCAAAATCGTGAAGGCGAACAACAGGTTGATGATCGTCGGCTTGATGTAGACGAAGATCGGATCCTGCAGATAGATCGTCATGGCGCCAAAGGCGGTGACGATCACGAAGGTCACGATCAGCATGGGCGGGAAGCGCTTCTGCACCACCATGGCCCACAGCACGGCCAGCGCGGTGGCGGCCATGAAAAGCCCGGTGGCCCAGTAGATGGCGGCGTCGCCGGCCATGCCCTTGGCGACATTGTAGCTGATCATGAAGACCGCGGCCGGACCCACGTCCACCAGCAGCTTGGCGCCCTGTCCGAGGGTGTCGCTTTTTTCGCTCATCAAGGGGCTCCGGCGGGGGTCTGTGTGAGGGGGCGGCGAGGTTAGCCTTATCTCCCATTACGCACGAGAGGCAAAGCCGGATCGATCAGGCGAGCTGGAGAAGGGAGAGGGCGCACGCCAGCGCCAGCGCCAGCACGCCGCGTTTCAGCCCGAACGGCTCCCTCAGCACAAAAGCCGCGAGCACCGCGCCGAACACGATGGAGGTTTCGCGCAAGGCCGCCATGGGCGCCACCGGCGCGTTTGCATAGGCCCACAGCGCCAGCCCGTAGGTGGCGATGTTGAAGAAGGAGCTCATGAAGGCGGGCCTGAACTCGCGCTTCGCCGCCGGCCAGTACGCCCGGCCCCGCCGGATCAGCGCGGTGGCGACGATGGTGAGCGTGGAGATCGCGAAGAACCAGGCGAGATATTGCAGCGTCGAGTCCGCCGCGCGCACGCCGGCGGCGTCGGTGACGGTGTAGCTGGCCGTCATCACCGCCGCGGCCAGCGCAAACCCCAGCGCGCTCAGCTTAGGCGCGCCGCCGCGTTCAGGCCAGGCGAAGGCGATGAGCGTCGCGCTCGCCAGCGCTAGCCCGGCTGCGGCAAGGGGGTTCAAGGACTCCCCAAGCACCGCGAAGGCGAGCAGTCCGGCCAGCGCCGGCGCCGCGCCGCGCATCACCGGATAGACCAGATTCATGTCGCCGCGCTGAAACGCGCTGATCATCAGCATGTTGAACGCCCAGATCAGCGCCGCGCCAAGCAGCAGGAAGCGCCACACCTCCCAGCCGGGAAACGGTGTCAGGACGAGCAGCGGGCTCAGCCAAAGCGCCGACAGGCCGAGCGACACCGAGCGGAAGACCAGCGTGTCGCCGGCACGCTTGGTGAACAGCGCCATCACCGCGTGGGCGGCGGCCGATCCCAGTGCGGCGAGCGCGGCGAAGGGGGCGATATCCTCCATGGCGGCGCGTATAAACCGGTCCGCCGCGCCTGTCTGCACGCGGTTCTCGCGACCCCTGCCCAGAGCGCTTCGAATGAAGTAAAGCTAGGGTCATGAGACCCTCCTCGCTCCCCGCCGCCCTTGATGGTTTGCGCCTGCGCGCCGAGCTGGCCGCGTCCACCCGCGTGGGCTGGGACAAGCCGGCGGCGCGCTCGGCGGCGCTGGCCAAGCTGAAAGCCTATCTGGAGAAGGGTCGGCGCCTGGCGGAGAGCCGGCTGGGCGACGCCACCGGCGGGCTGGAAGCGGCGCGCACGCTGTCCAGCGTCATGAACGCAGCGCTGCGCGCCCTGTTTGATTCCGTCGCCATGGACCTTGTGGATGAGGGCGCGCGCGCCCCCGGGCTCGCTCTGTGCGCGCTGGGCGGCTTCGGCGCCGGCGAGCTGGCGCCCAGATCAGATGTGGATCTGGTGTTTCTGGTCAGCGATCCGGCGCCGGACTGGGCGCCGCTGGTCATCGAGCGCACGCTCTACGCCCTCTGGGATTCAGGCCTGACAATCGGCGGCGGCGCCGTGCGCACCGTGGACCAGGCGATCGCGCTGGCCACCGAGGACGTGAGCGAGCGCACGGCGCTGCTGGACGTGCGCTCGATCACCGGCGATCTTTCGCTGGTGCGCGAGCTCCTGACCCGCTTCGACGCGGAGCTTCTGCGCCCTAACGCGGCGGCTTTCGCAGCCGAGAAGCTTGCCGAGCGCGACGCCCGCATCGTGCGCCAGGGCGACAGCCGCTATCAGGTCGAACCCAATGTGAAGGACGGCAAGGGCGGCTTGCGCGATCTGCAGACCCTGCGCTGGCTGGCGCAGGTGCTCTATGGCGACGACGCGCTGGAGCGCTGGGTGGGCGACGGGCTGTTCTCGGTCTCGGACGTGGAGCGCTATCTCTCTGCGGCCGATTTCTTCTGGACCACGCGCTTTCACATCCATGATCTGGTGGGCGGCAAGGACGACCGGCTCACCTTCGACATCCAGCCGGAAACCGCTGCGCGCATGGGCTTCGCCGACACCGCTGACCAGCTTGGGGTGGAGGTGTTCATGCGCACCTATTTCAAGAAGGCGATCGATGTGGGCGCGCTCACCCGCCTGGTCTGCGCCAAGCTGGAGGCGGACCATCTCAAGGATCTGCCCGGCGGGATTGGGCGTTTCATGCCTTCGGACGGGGACGCGGAGGACACCGGCCTCGAAGAAGCCGGCTTCCGTCTGCATGCGGGTCGCCTCGATTTTTCCGATCACGCCAATCTGGAGCGCGATCCCGGCCTGATGCTGCGCCTGTTCGAGACGGCGGCTTCGCGCCATTTCGACCTGCACCCGGACGCGGTGGCAGATATCGGCCATTCGCTGCGTCAGGTGGATGAGAGTTTCCGCACTGATCCGCGGGCGGCGCGCAGCTTCTTTGCGGTGCTGCTGGACGCGGACGATCCGCGCATGACCCTGCGCGCCATGACCGAGGCGGGCCTTCTGGGCGCCTATATCCCGGAATTCGGCGACATCGTCGCGCGCACCCAGTTCAACATGTATCACCGCTTCACGGTGGACGAGCACACGCTCAATGCGCTGGGAATCCTGCGCGATATCGAGAACGGCCGGCATCTTTCCGACCATCCGCTCGCCTCCAAGCTGGTCCACAAGATCACCCATCGCCGCGCCCTGCATCTGGCCGTGCTGCTGCACGACACCGGCAAGGGCAAGGGCGATCAGTGCGTGGAGGGCGCGAACAATGCCCGGATCGCCTGCGCCCGGCTGGGTCTGGACGATGACGAGACCGAGCTCGTCGCCTGGCTGATCGCCAATCACCTGGAGATGAGCGACACCGCCCAGCGCCGCGATATTTCCGATCCGCGCACCGTTCTGGATTTCGCACAGACCTGCGGCACGCTGGAGCGCTTGCGCCTGCTCACGGTCCTGACCGTGGTGGATATCCGCGCGGTGGGGCCCGGGGTTTGGAACGGCTGGAAGGCTCAGCTCCTGCGCGATCTGCATTCCGCGACCACCGAAGTGCTCAAGGACGGTGGCCACAGGGCCGATGAAAGCGCGGCGCGCGCGCGACTGGCCCAGCGCGCCGACAGCTCCCGCGACAAGTTCCGCGCCGTCATGGAGCGTCTGGATTCCGCCTTCGCCGAGGACTGGGCCGGGCAGCTGGAAGCGCCCTACTGGCTCGCCTTCTCCGAAACCGACCGATTGCGACACGCCGCGTTTGCGCGCGCGTCCAAGGCACGCGGCGATACGGTGGGCGCCGGGGTGCGCGTCGACCGGCGGCGCTCGGCCACCGAGGTGATGGTGATCGCGCCCGACCGTAACGCCCTGTTCGCCGACATCGCCGGCTCGCTGGCGCTGGAGGGCGCGAACGTGGTGGGCGCCCAGGTCACGACCACCCGCGACGGGCGCGCCTTCGACGTGTTCTTTGTGCAGGAAAGGGGCGGAAAACCCTATGGCTGGGCCGATCCCTTCGCCCGCGACCGTCTCAAGGCCGCCGTGGAGCACGCCGCCCGCGACGGCTTGCCTGACGCCTGCAACATCGCCGAGCGACCGATCCGCCGGCGCGAGGCCGCCTTCACCGTCACGCCCTATCTGAAAATCGACGAGGAAGCGGCCGACAACGCGCTGGTCATCGAGGCCTCCGGCCGTGACCGTCCGGGCCTCCTGCACGCCCTGGCGCGCACGCTGGCCGAGCACGGCCTCAGCGTGGAGGGCGCCCGCATCGACGGCTATGGGGAGCGCGCGGTGGACACCTTCTACGTCACTGAAAAGGGCGCAAAGCCCACCGACCCTGTGCGCCTCGCCGCGGTCGGCGAAGCGCTTGAGCAGGTGCTCGCCGACGCGGAGGAAGCCGCCAGCGCCACCCGCGCCGCCGCCGGCCTCGCCCAGGCCCCCGCCAGCGTGGGGCGGTAGACTTCCATGCGCCTCTTAAGAAATCTCGGGGTCGTCAGCGGCATGACGTTGCTGTCTCGGGTCGCGGGCTTCGTGCGTGAGATCCTCACCGCGGCGTTTCTTGGCGCCGGGCCGGTGGCGGACACCTTCTTTCAGGCCATCACCATCCCCAACACCTTCCGCCGTGTGCTGGCCGAGGGCGCGTTTAACGCCGCCTTCGTGCCGCTCTACGCCCGCGAGCTGGAAGGGGCAAACCCGCACGAGGCCGACCACTTCGCCACAGAGGCGCTGTCGACGCTGGTGACGGCCACGGCGGTGATCGTCGTTGCGTTCCAGGTGGGCGCGCCCTGGCTCGCCTATGTGTTCTTCCCTGGCATGGCGGACGATCCCGGCGGGCTCGCTTTCGCGGCGATGCTGATGCAGATCACCATGCCGTACTTGCTGACCATGGCGGTGCTGGCGCTGGTGACCGGGGCGCTGAACTCCCATGGCCGGTTCGCGGCGAGCGCGTTCGCGCCAGTCCTGTTCAACCTGGTGCTCATCGCGATCCTGGCGTTCGACTTCGCCGAGGGCGAGCGGCTGGCGGTCTGGCTCTCCATCGGGGTGACGGTGTCCGGCGTGCTGCAGGCGGCCATGCTCTATGTGGCGGCGCGCAGGCGGGGCCTGAAGATCAGCTTCCGGCTGCCCAGGCTGACCCCCCGCGTAAGGCGCCTTGTGGCGCTGGGCGTGCCCGGCGCCCTGGCCGCCGGCGCGACGCAGATCAACGTGCTGGTGACCTCCTCCATCGCGACGCTGGAGGAAGGCGCGCGCAGCTGGATCAATTATTCAGAGCGGCTCTACCAGCTGCCTCTGGGCGTGATCGGCATCGCCATGGGCGTGGCGCTGCTCCCGAACCTCGCCCGCCGGGTGCGCGCCGGCGACCATGAGGGCGGGCATTTCACCATGAACCGCGCCATCGAGCTGTCCATGGCCCTGACGCTGCCTGCCGCCGCCGCCTTCCTGATCATCCCCGAGTTTCTGGTGCGCGGCCTTTACGAGCGCATGAACTTCACCGCCGCCGACACCCAGATGACGGCGCTGGCGCTGGCGGTGTTCGCCGCCGGCCTGCCCGCTTTCGTGCTGATCAAGGTGCTCCAGCCGGGCTTCTTCGCCCGCGAGGATACGCGGACCCCGATGATGTTCTCGCTGGTTTCGGTGGTGGTGAATTTCATTCTCGCCCTGACGCTGTTCTTCGGCCCGCTGGGCTTTGTCGGGCTCGCTGCGGCCACCAGCGTGGCGGGATGGACCAATTGCCTGCTGCTGGCGGTCACGCTTCGCAAGCGCGGCCTGCTTGAAGTGGATAAGCGTTTGGCGCGGTCGCTGCCGCGCATTGTGCTTGCGAGCGCGCTTATGGGCTTGAGCGTGTGGGTGATGGTGGCGTTTCAGGACGTGTGGCTGGCGCCGCTGGCCGGGCTCATCGGTGCGGGCTGGGCCATGGTGGCCGGGCTGCTGGCGGTGAGCGCGGGCGGCGGCGTGATCTACGCCGGCGCCTGTCTTGTGACCGGAGCGATCCGCCCGCGCGAGATCGGCGAGGCCATGCGCTCGCGCGCCGTGCCCGCGCCGAAAATCGAGGACGATCCCGGCGCGTGAGGTTTCCCGGCTTGAGCGGGCGCGGCAGCGCGGCTAAACCCGGCGCACCCACTCACCGATCCACGGGATTTTCACCGCCATGAGCGAAGCCCAGACCTATTCCGGCCCCGAGCGTATTCTTTCCGGCATGCAGCCCACGGGCGGCCTGCATCTGGGCAATTATCTCGGCGCGCTGAAGTGGTGGGTGGAGCTGCAGAATTCCGGCGCGGAATGCTTCTATTGCGTCGTCGACATGCACGCCATGACCATGGCCCACGATCCCAAACTCCTCCCCGGCCGCGTGCGGGCGGCGGCGGCCGCCTATATGGCGGCCGGCGTCGATCCGGAGAAATCGGCCGTGTTCGCCCAGTCGGCGGTCCCCGCCCACGCCGAGCTCGCCTGGATCTTCCAGTGCGTGGCGCGCCTGGGCTGGCTGGAGCGCATGACCCAGTTCAAGGACAAGGCCGGCAAGGACGCCGAGCGCGCCAGCGTGGGCCTGTTCACCTATCCGGTGCTGCAGGCCGCCGACATCCTTGTCTACAAGGCCACTCACGTGCCGGTGGGCGAGGACCAGAAGCAGCATCTGGAGCTGTCGCGCGATATCGCCGCGCGCTTCAACCGCGATTTCGGGGCCGGCGAGGCGGTCCTGCCGCTGCCCGAGCCGGTGATCCAGAAGCACGGCGCGCGCATCATGAGCCTGAAGGACGGCACGGCGAAAATGTCCAAATCCGATCCCAGCGACAATGCGCGGATCAATCTGGAGGACGATGCCGACACGATCGCCCGGAAGATCAAGAAGGCCAAGACCGATCCAGAACCCCTGCCCGAAACGCTGGAGGCGCTGAACGCCCGGCCCGAGGCCCGCAATCTTTTGGGCATCTACGCCGCGCTCACCGGCGCCACCAGCGAGGCGGTTCTGCGCGAGTTCGTTGGTCAGGGTTTCGGTGCGTTCAAACCCAGGCTCGCCGACGCCGCGGTGGAGTTCCTGGCGCCCATCAGCGAGGAATACGCCCGCCTCATGGGCGATCCGGCCGAGATCGACCGCAAGCTCACCCGCGGCGCCGAGCGGGCCAACGACGCCGCCGCCCCGGTGATCCGCCAGGTGCGCGATCTGGTGGGCTACTGGAAGGCGTAAACGCCGCACCGGCTTGCCCGCCCGGCGCCGCCGCCCAACATGTCAGCTTGGGCGCGCGCTTCATGCGCGCGTCCGCTCAAGTTTTTCAGGAGATCCGCCATGACCCGCCTGTTCGCCGCCGCTTCAGCGTCCGTTCTCGCCCTCGCCCTCGCCGCCTGCGGTGAGTCTGACGCGCCCGGCGAACCGGGCGCGCAGGACAGCGATGCTCTTGCCGGCGGCGGCCTCACCGTCACGCAAGGCTGGGTGCGCAATCCCATCGCTGGACGCGACGTGACGGCGGGCTTCTTCACGGTTGAGGGCGGCGGTGATGCCGGGCGCCTGACGGGCGTGGAGAGCCCGGAAGCCGAGCGCATCGAGCTGCACACCATGGCCATGGAAGGCGATGTCATGCGCATGCGCCAGGTCGAGGCCATGGACGTGCCCGCCGACGGCGCGCTGAGCCTGTCTTCGGGGGGCGATCATCTGATGGTCTTCGGCGTATCCCCGGACGCCGCCTCGGATGGCGTGCTGGACGTGGTGCTGCAGTTTGAAGGCGGGCGCAGCGTCGAGGCGCAGCTGCCCTTCGCCGACGCCGCTCCGGCTTCTGCTCCGGCCGGCGATATGACCGGAATGCAGGACGGATAGCCGCAAGATCCGGGTTTAACGCCCGGGCGTTCAGGTCTAAGCGGGGTGGATGACAGACCGCCCCGACCCCTCTCCAGATCCGGCTCCGGACTCCGCTCCGGCCTTCGGACAGGCGGCGCCCGCCACACCGACGCCGCGCGGCGGCGCCGACGCCCAGCGCCTCTCCCCGGGGCGGGCTGCGGCGGCGCTTCTGTCCGGCTATGTGATCTGGGGCCTGTCGCCCCTGTTCTACAAACTTCTGGCGTTCGCCAGCCCGGCTGAGATCGTGCTTCATCGCGCGATCTGGTCGGTGCCCTTGCTGGCGATTCTGCTCGTCTCGGCGCGGCGCTGGAGTGCGGCGGTGAGCGTGCTCGGCGACAAACGCATGCTTGCCCTTCTGGGGGTGACGTCGCTGCTGATCGGGGCCAACTGGTGGACCTTCATCTTCGCGGTGAATTCCGGCCAGGTGCTGGAAATTTCGCTAGGCTATTACATCAACCCGCTGATGAACGTGGCTCTGGGCGTGTTCATCGCGTCGGAACGCTTCGGGCGTTTGCGCGCCGTGGCGGTGGGGCTCGCCGCGCTGGGCGTCGTGAACCAGATCGTCACGGTGGGGGAGCTGCCCGTCATCGCGCTGTTCCTGGCGGTGACCTTCACCGGCTACGGCTATTTCAGGAAGACCATGGCGGTGGACGGGCGCATCGGCCTGTTCTGGGAGACCGCCATCATCGCCTTGCCGTCACTGGCGATTCTCGGCTTTGTGGAGTTCGGCGGGGGCGGCGGTCATTTCCGCGAGGGCTGGAGCCAGGCGGCGCTGCTCGTCCTTTCCGGCGCCATGACGGTGGGCCCGCTATTGCTCTTTCTCACCGGAGCGCGCGGCCTGTCCTTCGCCGTCATCGGCGCGGCGCAATTCATCGCCCCGACCCTGCAGTTTTGCGTCGGCCTGTTCTATGGCGAGGTGTTCACGCCCGCCCACGCCATCACCTTCACCTTGATCTGGGCGGGGCTGGCGGTTTTCGTGGCGGACCTTCTACTGTTCGAGCGCAAGAAACGACAAAAGGCCCGATCATGACCCATCCGCCCATGCCGCCCGCCCGCCGTATCGATGTGGGCGAGGTGACGCTGTCGGTTCACGAAGCCGGACCGGCGGACGGTCTTCCGGTGCTGCTGCTCCATGGCTGGCCGGAGCTGGCCCTGTCTTGGGCGCAAGCAATCAAGGACCTCTCCGACGCCGGCTACCGCGTCATCGCGCCTGATAATCGCGGCTTCGGCGCGTCGGACGCCCCCCATGAGGTCGAGGCCTATCATGTGGACCGTCTGTGCGCGGATCTGGAAGGCCTGCTGGACGCGCTGGGGATCGAAAAGGCCGTGTTTGTCGGCCATGACTGGGGCGGCATTCTCATGTGGCACGCCGTCTGCCTCATCCCCCATCGCTTCATCGCGGCGGTGGGCGTGAACACGCCCCACCTGCCGCGCGGCGCCGTTCCGCCCACCGAGGTTTTCAAAGAGCGCGGCGGCGACGAGCACTATATCGTGCGCTTCCAGGACGAAGCAGCCGACACGCTCTTTGAAGGCCAGGAGGAAGATTTCTTCGCCTTCACCTTCGGCGCGCCGATCGCCCCGGCCGATTTCGACAAGCTGCCGGCCTCGATCACCCATCTGCCGAAACGATTTGAGAAATTCGTCGCGCGCGGCGGCTTGAAAAACGAGGACGAGTGCGTCGTCCCGCCCGAGATCCGCACGCAATACGCGCAAATCTACGCCCGCACCGGGTTTCGCGGCGGGCTCAACTGGTACCGTAATTTCGACGCCAACTGGGAGCGGCTCGGCGGTGTGGATCACCGCCTCGCCATGCCCTGCCTGATGATCGCGGCCGAATGCGACTTCATGCTGCCGCCCAAGCTCGCCGGCTGGATGCCCGCCCTGTGCAAGGATTTCACCCTGCACGTCATCGAAGGCTGCGGCCACTGGACCCAGTACGAGGCGCCGCAGGAGCTGTCAGCGGTGTTGCTGGCCTGGCTCGAGCAGGGCTTCGATCAGTCCTCCGCAGGCTGAGGGCAGTCCAGCGGCGCGCCCAGCTCGGTGACGCTGGCGCGCCAGGTGATCAGCCGCTCGAAGATGAAGCAGCGCTGCTCGGCCGTCAGCCTGTCATCCTCGCTGAGGTCTTCAGCGATGGCCTCCAGCGTCTCGCGTCCTTCGATCACTTCGATCCCGCCGTCAGACGGAGTGTCGAAGCGCAGAAGCCTTCCGGTGTTCTCCCAGACCGGCCAGTCGGGACCGCCTGCACTCGCGGGATCGCCGGTGCGCGCGAATTCCGCCCAATAGGCGCCCATGCTTTCGGCCACCGCCTGGCGGCCTTGCGCGTTGTCGTCATTGAACAGCGCCGAGTCGAGGCGGCCGAAGAAGTCGAAATGGTTGAAGACGAAAGGGATCTCCATGGCGTGGGCGGCGCCCAGAAGGCGGCTGAGATCCATGAAGGCCATGCCGCCGCCCTCGTCCCAGTCGAAGCGGTAGGCGAAGACCGGCTCATGGCCGCCGCCGGTCAGGGTCTCGGCAACTTCATCGACGGCCAGAGCGCGCCAGAGCCGTGACTGGTATTCGCTCGCGGCTTCAAAGAAGTCCGGCTTCGGCGTGCGGATGATCACGCCGAACCAGCGGGCCGACAGGTCCGGGTCGAAGACGTTGAACAGCTTCATCTCGTCCTTGTTGGTGCCGGTGATCACCGGCACGGCGTTGAAGGTCGAGGGGCTTGCAAGCGCGGCGATCAGCCCGTCTTCGGGGATCGTCACCCCGTCGGCGATCATGCGCGGCATGTCGCGCAGGCCTTCATCGCCGGTATACGCGTCATAGACCGCCTGCAGCGACGCTGCGCGAAGGTCGCCGGCGCCCGGATTGTCCGCGCCGGTGAAGCGGCGCGAGGCCGGAACAGCGGCCACGTCCGAGCCGTCGCGCGCATCGGAGAGCGACACCACGTCGGTGAGCCCGGACTGGATGATGGCGCGATGGAACAGGCCGGTGGCGAGCGGGCTCGCCAGAAGCCCGGCCACGTTATGGCCGCCGGCGCTCTCGCCGAAGATCGTCACATTCTCCGGGTCGCCGCCAAACGTCGCCGCATTGTCCCGCACCCACTCAAGCGCGGCGATCTGGTCCAGCAGGGCGAAGTTCGCGGGTCCCGCCTGATCCGGCCCGCCGTCCAGCGCCGGATGGGAGAAGAAGCCGAGCGGTCCAAGCCGGTACTGGACCACCACGACAACCACGCCCTGGTCTTCGGCCAGCTGCGCGCCGTCATACTGATTGGCGGACCCCCATACATTGGCCCCGCCATGGATCCACATCATCACAGGAAGCGCCGCATCGGAGTTCTGTGACGCCGGCGCATAGACATCCAGATAAAGGCAGTCTTCAGAGCCTGTGAGCTGTCCCGGCTCTGTCCCGGTCGCCTGGGCGTTCAGCGCATTGGTGATCTGCGGGCAGGCGGCGGAATGCTCGATTGTCTCGCGCGCGCTGGTCCAGGGCTCGACCGGCTGCGGAGCGCGCCAGCGATTCTCGCCGCCCGCCGATGCCGCAAAGGGCGCTCCAAGCCAGACATGGGCGCTCGTGTCGGCGTCCACATAGCCCGTGATCTCCCCGCCGGTGACGGCGCGCGTCAGCGCCGGATCGGCTGCGGGCGGCGTTGCGGCAGGCTCGCTCTCGCAGGCGGTCAAAGCCAGCGCGCCCAGCGCGGCGGCCAGTGTGAAACGACGGATCATGGCGGGCCCTTCCCCTGATTTTTACACAGGCTAGCGGGCTGACGCGCGCGCGCAAGGCGCTGTGTCGGGATGATTTTTTCGCAGGCGCTGGTTCCCGATTTCGTCCCCGGACGAAGGTCCGGGGGGAAGACCGGGATCAACTGCGCTCAAATCTTCAAGCGCTGAGCCGACGGCCAGCCCCGCTCAGCGTCAGACCCATCAAGCACGATGGATCCCGGTCTCGCCCCCCGGCTTGAAGCCGGGGATCGAGACCGGGACCCGGATTTCCTACTGCATCGTCGGGATGATGAAGCTCTGGTCGGAGATGTCGCCCGAGGGCCAGCGCTGGGTGACGGTCTTGATCTTGGTGTAGAAGCGCACGCCCTCCATGCCGTGCTGGTTGGTGTCGCCGAAGGAGGAGCGCTTCCAGCCGCCGAAGGTGTGATAGGCCACCGGCACCGGGATCGGCACGTTGATTCCCACCATGCCGACATTGACCTTGCTGGCGAATTCGCGCGCCGCCAGGCCGTTGCGGGTGAACAGGGCGACGCCGTTGCCATACTGGTGCTCGGAGGCCAGCCGCGCGGCCTCCTCGATGTCGTGGGCGCGCACGATCTGCAGGACCGGGCCGAAGATCTCTTCCTTGTAGCTTTCCATCTGCGGGGTCACGTGGTCGAACAAGGACGGGCCGATGAAGAAGCCGTTCTCATGGCCCTGCAGGGTGAAGCCGCGCCCGTCCATCTTCAGCTCGGCGCCCTCGTCGACGCCCTTCTGGATCCAGGCCTCGACTTTCTCCTTGTGGGCCTGGCTCACCACCGGGCCATAGGCGGCGTCGGGGTCGGAGGAGACGCCGGGCACCAGGTTTTCGATCTCCGGCATCAGCTTTTCGATCAGGCGCTCTGCGGTCTCCTCGCCCACGGGCACCACGATGGGCAGCGCCATGCAGCGTTCGCCCGCCGAGCCGTAGGCCGAGCCCACCAGATCCTTGACCACCTGGTCGAGATCCGCGTCGGGCATGACGATGCCGTGGTTCTTCGCCCCGCCCATGGCCTGCACGCGTTTCGCGTTCGCCGTGCCGCGCGAGTAGATGTACTGGGCGATGTCGGAGCTGCCGACAAAGCTCACCGCCTTGATGTCGGGGTGATCGAGGATCGCGTCCACGGCCTCCTTGTCGCCGTTGACGACATTGAGGATACCTTCAGGCAGGCCGGCTTCGAGCATCAGCTCGGCCAGGCGCACCGGCACGCTGGGGTCTTTTTCGCTGGGCTTGAGAATGAACGCGTTGCCGCAGGCGATGGCCACGCCGAACATCCACATGGGGATCATGGCGGGGAAGTTGAACGGCGTGATGCCCGCCACCACGCCCAGCGGCTGGCGCATGGAGTAGACGTCGATGCCCGGCCCGGCGCCTTCGGTGTATTCGCCCTTTAGAAGATGCGGCACGCCGCAGGCGAATTCGATCACCTCCAGCCCGCGCTGCAGATCGCCCTTGGCGTCCGCGACGACCTTGCCATGCTCAGCCGAGAGCAGGCGTGCCAGCTCGTCCATATTGGCCTCAAGCAAGTCCTTGAACTTGAACAGGACGCGGGCGCGGCGCTGGGGGTTCATCGCCGCCCAGGCCGGCTGCGCGGCCTTGGCGCGCGCCACCGCCTCGTCCATCTCGGACTTGCTGGCGAGCGCGACTTTCGCCTGCACCTCGCCGGTGTTGGGATCGAACACATCGCCGAACCGGCCGGATGTGCCGGGAACCGCCTTGCCGTTGATGAAATGATGGATGTCGCGCTGCGCCATGGAAGGCTCCTCCGTTCGCGCCTCCGCAAAGACGGGGCGCGTCACTTGTTTGAGCGAGGGTGTAGCGGAGGGGCGGCGCGCTTGTCGAGGCGGGGCTCAGGCCGGGTTCAGTGTGAGCGTCTCTCCGGCCGCCGTTTCGCCGGTCCAGCTGCGGTTCTCGCCCGGCTTCGCCTCGAAGATCACGTCTCCGGCGCCGTCGATGAGGCGCAGGGTCTCTCCGTCTGCAGCGGCCCGCCAGAGCAGGGCGTCGCCCAGCCCGCCAGGGCAGCCGGGAAAGGCCAGCACAAGACCGGAGACCGTGTCCGCCACGATGAGGCTGTCCTCCGGCGCCCGCGCCGGTGGATCAAGGCGCAGCCGGCAGGCGGCGGCCTCAGCCGCTTCATAGGTCCCCGGCAGGCGGGACAGGTCGGCGAGCGCCGGCGCCGCCAGGGCGCCGGACAGCGCGCCGGCGAGCGCCAGGGCGGCGCAGAAGGGTCGCAGATCAGTCATGGTGGTCTCCGTCAGCGAGGCCCCAGTGAAGCGGGCGCGGCGGGCGGAGTCGAGCTGTTCGCTCACTCGCCGCATCAATCGCGCGCGAACAGGCCCTGGGTGCGGTTGGCCAGCGCCACAAGGGAGAGCATCACGGGAACCTCCACCAGCACGCCCACCACGGTGGCGAGCGCCGCGCCGGAATTCAGGCCGAACAGGCTGATCGCCACCGCCACGGCCAGTTCAAAGAAATTCGACGTGCCGATCAGCGCGCAGGGCGCGGCGATAGAGAACGGGGTGCGCCAGAGCCACGCAGCGCCGTAGGCGATGAGGAAGATGCCGTAGGACTGGATCAGAAGCGGGACCGCGATCATGGCGATCACGGCGGGGCGCTGCAGGATCACCTCGCCCTGAAAACCGAACAGGACGACCACCGTGACGATCAGCCCGATCACCGAGACCGGCTTGATGGCCGCCGTGAAGGCGTCGACTTTCACCGCCGCCGCCTGGCTTGAAAGTCCTCTGGAGAGGCGCGCACGGGTCACAAGCCCCGCAATAAGCGGGATCAGCACGTAAAGCCCCACCGAGAGGAGCAGGGTCTCCCAGGGCACGGCGATGTCGGTGACGCCCAGCAGCACCGCCACGAGCGGCGCGAACGCGAACACCATGATGATGTCGTTGGCGGCCACCTGCACCAGCGTGTAGTTGGCGTCGCCCCTGGTGAGCTGGGACCAGACGAACACCATGGCGGTGCACGGCGCGGCGCCCAGGATGATCAGGCCGGCGATGTACTGGGCGGCGTCCTCGGGCCGGATGAACGGCGCGAAGACGAATTCGAAGAACCCCACGGCCAGCGCGGCCATGGTGAAGGGCTTGATCAGCCAGTTCACCACCAGCGTGATCACCAGACCTTTCGGCTGCGCGCCAACGCGGCCGAGACTGGAAAAGTCGATGCTCACCATCATCGGATAGACCATCGCCCAGATCAGAACCGCCACGGCGAGATTGACCGAGGCGATTTCAAAGCCGGCAAGGATGTCGAACAGGCCGGGAGCCAGCGCGCCCAGAGCGACGCCAGCGATGATCGCAAGGCCCACCCAGACAGACAGCCATTTTTCGAAAAAGCCGATGCCAGCCGGCACTGTCGATTTTGCCTGCGTCATGGAAACGCCTCCGCATGGGCGCGCTGCAGGATGGCGCTGCGCTCGGCCGGGCTTGCCGCGATGAGGCCCGCCTCAAAGGCAGAGCGGATGCGGGCGTCCAGCGCCTGGAACGCAGCGTTGAAGGCCGCGCTTATGGCGGGCTCAACCGTCGCGCTGGCAGGGTCGGGCAGGCCCCAATGGGCTCTGGCGGGCGCGCCGGGCCAGATCGGGCAGGGCTCAGATGCGGCGTTGTCACAGACGGTGATCACCGCATCCATGACCGGCGCGCCCGCCGCTTCGAACTCCAGCCAGCTCTTCGATCGCAAGCCCCGCGTGGGCAGACCATGGCGCTCAAGCACCGCGATCGCGCCGGGGTGCGGCTTTCCTTTGGGGCTGGAGCCGGCCGAATACGCCGTCACGCCGCCGCCGTGCGCATTGAACAGCGCCTCGCCCAGAATTGAGCGCGCGGAATTGCCGGTGCACAAAATGAGAATGTTCATCGCGCTGGGCCTCTGGCGGTGTCGCGCGGCCAGCCTTAGACTGGCCTCGCCCTCATTTCAATATTTCATGAAATAGCAAAGCATGACCAGTATGGACCAGACAGACGCCATTGAAAGCTTCGCCGCGCTCGCCCACGCGACACGGCTGAGCGTCTTCAAGGCGCTGATCATCGCCGGACCCGATGGGCTTGCGGCTGGGCGCCTTGCGGAGCTGCTTGGCGTGTCTCCCAGCAATCTGTCGCCCCACCTTGGCGCGCTAAGTCAGGCAGGGCTGGTGCAGGTGAGCGTCGAGGGCCGCTCACGGATTTACGCCGCGCAGATTGATCAGGTGGCGGCGCTGGTGGATTTCCTGGTGGCCGATTGCTGCGCCGGCCATCCGGAAGTCTGCGGCCCGGTGCTGGCGTCCATGGGCCGGTCCTGTTGAGACAAAGCGGCGCGCCCCTTGCGTGCCGGCGCGCGTTGTTTCTCTATGCCAGTCATGACATTGGACGCGGCTTCTCCTCCCCATATCGTCGATCAGCTGATCGAGGAACGCGCCCTGCGCCTGCGCGCGAGCACGATCTGGCCCGCGGTGAAGGCGGTGTTCTATCCGCTGCTGGGCTATGGACGGGCGGTGGACATCGCCGACGCCATCGCTCCCATGGGCGGCGCCGAGGCGATGGACTGGTCTGAGCGGTTTCTCGACATGCGCGTGTCCGCCGACGGCCTGACCCATGTGCCCGAAACCGGGCCTTGCGTGGTTACGGCCAATCACCCCGGGGGGATCGCCGACGGCATCGCGGTCTGGCAGGCGTTGAAAGAGCGCCGTCCCGATCTGGTGTTCTTCGCCAATCGCGATGCGATCCGGGTGTGCGAGGGGCTGGGCGAGGTGGTGATCCCGGTGGAGTGGCGCGGTCAGGAGCGCTCGCGCGACAAGACCCGCGATACGCTGCGCCAGGCCATCGAGGCGTTCAAACAGGGCCGCTGCGTCGTGGTGTTTCCAGCCGGGCGCATGGCGAAATGGGATTGGCGCACCCTGCGCCTGGTGGAGGATTCCTGGCAGGTCACCGCTGTCAGCCTGGCGCGCAAATTTTCTGCGCCGATCATTCCGCTTGGCCTGAAACAGCGCATGAGCGTGATGTTCTATGCGCTGGGACAAATCCATGAAGAGCTCAAGCACATGACGGTGTTCCACGAGCTTCTGGCCAAGCGCGGCGCCCGCTACGGGCTGAAATTCGGCGCCGAGGTGGAGCCTCACGACCTGCCCGACGGCGAGGGCCCGGCCACAAAGGCCCTGCGCGCCATGAGCGAAACGCTCTCGCGGGAGGCCCGGTGAGTCTTTCGCCCCAGGACGAGCTTAGCCCCGCGTCGGACGCCCGCGCGCTGGTGGAGGCTCTGCTGGAGGAGCGCGCGCCGCGCCTGCGCGAGCATCCGCGCGCCTGGCGCACTTTGCGCGGGATCGCCGATCCGCTTCTGGGCTTTGCAAAGGCGGTCCAGCTGGTGGACGCGGTCAAGGATCTCGACGCTGAGGGCTGTTTTGCCTGGGGTGATGAGTTTCTTGGCCTCACCGTCACTGCCGAGGATGTGGAGCGGGTGCCCGCCACCGGCCCGGTCCTGCTTATCGCCAATCATCCAGGCGGGATCGCCGACGGCAACGCCATCTGGAGTGCGCTGAAAGGCCGGCGCGATGATCTGGTTTTCTTCGCCAATCGCGATGCGCTGCGCATCTGCCCGGGGCTGGCGCCGCGCATCATTCCGGTGGAATGGCGCACGGGAAAGCTGGCGCGCACCCGCGCCCGCGAGACCCTGCGTTCGGCCATGGAGGCGTTCAATAACGGGCGCTGCGTGGTGATCTTTCCCGCCGGGCGCATGGCCGACTGGAGCTGGCGCGAACGCCGTCTGGTGGAGCCGGGCTGGGCGGGTGCGGGCGTATCGTTGGCGCGCCGGTTTGGCGCGCCCATCGTGCCGGTGGGCGTGGTGCAGCGCATGCCGCTGGCCTATTACGCCCTGTCGCAAATCCACGAAGAGCTGCGCGACATCACCCTGTTTCACGGCCTGTTGCGCCAGCGCGGCGCCCGCTACCGCCTGCGCTTCGGCGCGCCTGTGGATCCGCGCGTTCTGCCCGGCTCCGACGCCGACGCCGCCGAAACTCTGCGCCAGATCTGCGAAGCGCTGGCCTGGACTAGGCGGACCCGAGCGCATCGATAAGCACATCGAGATCCACCGGCTTGATCAGGATGGCGGCCGGATCCGCGGACTTCATCCGGTCGATCGTCTCCGGCTCCGACGAGCCGGTGACAAAGATGATTTTCAGACCGGGCTGCTCCTTGCGAATTTCAAGCGCCACCTGGACGCCGTCGCGCTCGCCGCCGAGCCGGACATCCATCAAGGCCGCCTGGGGCGTGTGGGTGCGCAGATTTTCAAGTCCGGCCTGGGCGTTGGCGGCGGTGGCGACGACGCTCCAGCCCGCCAGCGCGCAGGCCTCCTCCAGGAAATAGCTGATCAGAACTTCGTCTTCGAGGATCAGAACGGTGCGTGCTTCAACCAATTGAACCCTCCAGGACAACGCTGACAGGAACGGTGAGGACTATGACGTTGTCGGCTTCGATGCGCAGATCCGCACGCAACTGGGTAATCAGGTCGCATAAAAGCGGGTTTTTCGAGGGTGCATCAGGCTCGTGGAGCGCGTCCCCGCCGCAGCGGACGAGCCGGAGACTGGCGCTTGCGGCTGTCACTTGAAAGCTTAAGTCCAGGCGCTGCGCACCTGGCGCGGCGATGGCGCAAAGCTCGCTCAGCGCCAGGCCGGCGCGGGTTGCGAAATCAAGCGAAATCAGATTCTTGGGCCCTGTCCCATGGATCTCGAGCGACAGAGTCCGGCTTGCTGAGCTGGCGAACGCCTTCATGGCGGCGTCGGCGCGCAGCCTATCGGGCGGATCGTCGGCGGAATGGCCGAAATGCGGAGCGCCTAGCGCCTCAAGGCGCCGCGCCGCATCTGCTGCAGTGTCTAGCGGGTCGCGGTCTGTCTCGCGCCGGGCGAGGGCCAGGATCGAGGCGGCGAGCTGGGCATGGTTCCGCACCCGGTGATTCAGCTCCGCGAGCAGCTGGTCGCTGCGGGCCAGGGACCGGGTCAGAGCGGCCTCATTTGCGTTTTCAGCCACGGCGTGGGTCAGCACCAGCGCCCCGAGCGCGGTGATCATGATGACGGCGAGCAGAGCCAGTCTGAAATCAGCGCTTAGAAGACCTTCCCGCGTCGCCAGCAGCGTAATGAACGTGAGTATCACGGGGCCGAGCACGACCGTTGGCAGAAGGCTCCGGGCGCTGCGCCCGCCGGCGTGCACGCTGGTCAGAACGCCGATCCATCCCTGGGCCGGCCGCGAGAGCAGCATCGCAGTGAACAAGGTTGCAAAACCCACGGCGGTGTGGAGCGCCATCGCAGTGAACGGCGAGACCTCCTAGAGCGCCCGCGCGTCGAACAGGTATCCAATCAGCGCGACCAGAGAGATCACCAGTCCGAGGGTGGCGGCCGCAGTGAACAGCGGCCCGGCGCGCTTTGCGGCGTAGCCCTGGGCGAACGCGGCCAGCAAGAATGAGATCGAGGTCGCTGTGGCCATGTAATCGCCGGCGAATAGCGCCGATGCGGAAAACAGAAGCGCATCAAGACCAGTAAGCGGTGAGAGAGCGGCCACCGCCAGGTTCGCCAGCGCGATCGCGGCCACGGCGGCCGATCCCGCCAGCGCGGCGACGCGAGCTGTAACGTCCGGGTGGAGCGGGGTGAGATCCACAAGAACAAGGGCGGAGGAGAGGCAGAAACAGAGCGCCGTGCTTGGCGCCATGGCGGCGTATGCCGCGTGCACTCGTCGCAGCGCGTCGACGCCGCCCAGCCAGCCGCCGGTCAACACAATGA